>Ga0209692_10001999_pt1 | contig 24422 bp, 24 predicted proteins | sample tdDd472_FD_187129 | JGI IMG/M metagenome (GOLD analysis project Ga0209692, IMG submission 187129) | Marine sediment microbial communities from the Atlantic coast under amendment with organic carbon and nitrate - tdDd47.2 (SPAdes)... | ecosystem: Environmental > Aquatic > Marine > Coastal >... | reverse complement strand
CTGAGCGGAAGGAAAGCGATCAGCCATTAATCGCGGCCACTTTGAGCAACCCGCTTTCCAGCTATTTGACCCAAATCCAAGCCGCCTCCGCCGGGCTCTATACGGAAATATTCGTCATGGATAACCGCGGCCTCAACGTGGGGCAAAGCGCCATTACGTCTGACTTCTGGCAGGGCGACGAAGGGAAGTTTCAGAAAACCTTTCCCAATGGCGCCGATGCCGTCTTCGTCGATGAAGCCGAGTTTCACAAAGGAAGCGGTACATGGCGCGCCCAGGTCAATCTGACCATTGCCGACAACGCCAGCCAGCCGATTGGCGCGATCACGGTTGAGTATAACCTGACGGAACTCCAGCGGCGGCGCTAGAGTGCGATCGGATGAGGGTGACCCATTTTATGGATCGCCCTCATCCGTGAATCGCCCTCTAATTATTTGATAAAGGAGCGGATTGACGCTTCAGGCCGAATCACTAAGTGATTCAACCTAAACCGATCCGACCCTAATCCTCTCCTCGCGTTAGCGAAAAGGAACAAAAAATGGGTTTCTTTCAAAACCTCAGTATCGCCAAGAAACTGGCGGCGAGCTTCTCGCTTCTAATCGCCATCACCATTGTTATGGCGATTGTTTTATTTACTTCGCTAAACGATATTAAAACGGCGGATGAAGAGAGTGAGGCGGGGCGTGCTTTGGGTACGGCCTATCAGCAATATCAGAAGGCCTTTCTCAAGCAGCGGGAAGGGCTGTCTTTTTATCTGCTGACCGGCGACCGAGTGGGCTTGGCGCAATATAACGATATGGCGCCAATAACCAACAATCATTATCAGACGCTATCTGGCTTGGCGGCCGGTAAGCCGGCCCTGGATGGCTTGGTTAAAGAAATGGCCGGGGCCTACAAAACCTGGAGTGAAAAGTTCGCCAGTCAGCAAATTACCCTGATGCGCAATTATCTGACGGTCAATCAGGCGCGGGCCATTGAAGTGAGCGGTGAACCCCGGCAGGTTATCGAACAATTTGAGAGCGCTGCGGAAAAACTCGACGGGCAACTGGCTGCAATCGTCAAAGCAACTCTGGAGGTCAAGCAGGCCGCTCTTAGTCGCGTTACTATCGTTGTCGTTGTTTCCATCATTGTTTTGGTTATTGCAGCAGTCTTCTTCGCCCTTATTCTAACGCGTGGAATCGCCGGTCCTATCGGGCGGATCACGGGGGCGATGAGTGCGCTTGCCGATGGTGAGGAGAATATTTCAATCGTTGACGACCAGCGAAGCGATGAGGTCGGCCAAATGGCCAATGCTTTGTCGCAGTTGGCAATCGTCAGTCTCGATGCCCTGGCGCTTAAAACGGCGCTCGATAGCGCCCATGCCAATGTGATTATGATCGACAACGACCATAAGGTGAGCTTCGTCAATAAGGCATGTGGGAACCTGATCGCCCAGCATGCCGATGAAGTTCTCTCCGCTCTGCCAAACTTCCCTGCCAAAGAGCCAATTGGGGCCGATTACGACCTGATGCACAACAATGACAAGTTGCGCAAAGGTTCATTGGAAAATCTCTCGGCGGGTACGGTGACCCGCTCGGTCATTGGCGGGATGACGGTTGAGAATATTGTCACGCCGGTCATTTCCAGTCGTGGCACCCGGCTGGGAACGGTCGTTCAAATCGACAATCTCACGGAGCAACTGGCGATTCAGGAAGAGGTTGCTTCGGTGGTTGAGGCCGCTGTAGCGGGTGATTTCTCCAAACGTCTGGAGGTTGATGGCAAGACGGGCTTCTTCGAGCAGATTTCGCTCGGCATCAACCGTCTTGTCGAAATTGTCGAAACTGGGCTAGGGGAGGCTGTTTCGGTTATGTCGGCTATGGCGTCCGGTGATTTGAGTAAGCGGATGGTCAACGATTATCAAGGGAGTTTCGACCGCTTGAAGCAGGACTCCAACCAAATGGCCGATAAGCTTTCCAGCATCGTCAACGATGTGGTCAATGCGGCCGATTCGGTTAAGCTTGCAGCTTCGGAGATTTCGCAAGGATCGACCGACCTGGCTTCTCGCACCGAGGAGCAGGCTTCGAGCCTTGAAGAAGTGGCTGCGGCCATGGAAGAGTTGACCGCCACCGTTCAGCAGAACGCCCGCAACGCCAAACAGGGCACCTCATTGGCGGAAAATGCCAGCACCACAGCCGACCGGGGTGGTCAAGTGGTGCGTGATGCGGTTGAAGCGATGGACAAAATCACCAGTTCGGCGGAAGAAATTTCCAATATTGTCGGAATGATTGACGAAATTGCGTTCCAGACCAATCTTTTGGCGTTGAACGCCGCTGTCGAGGCGGCCCGTGCCGGTGAGGCGGGCAAAGGCTTCGCCGTGGTCGCTCAGGAAGTGCGGTCGTTGGCCCAGCGTTCGGGCGAAGCTTCCAAGGAGATCAAGGATCTCATCGGCAATTCGAACCAGCAGGTGGAAGCGGGGGCGTCGTTGGTCAATAAGGCCGGGGAAACCCTGGAGGAAATCGTCGAAGCGGCCCGTAAAGTCTCGTCGATTATTTCGGAAATTTCATCGGCTAGCCAGGAGCAGGCGTCGGGGCTTGATGAGATCAATGCATCGGTCGCCCAGATGGATGAGATGACCCAGCATAATGCCGCCCTGGTCGAGGAAACCAATGCGGCCTCCGATTCCATGGACGATCAGGCACAAACATTGGTCGATACGCTTGGTTTCTTCAAAGTTGGCGGACCCGCTGTGGGTTCTGGGATGCAGGAGGTGGAGACTGCTTCTTGACCTGGATTGTAAGGGGCGTCCTGGCGGTAGTGTTTGGCTTTAATCCGGTTTGGGCTTTTGCCGACCTGATTGAGTTGCCTCCGGTTCTGCTGCAAACCCATGTCCACCCGCCGTATCAGGTTATGGAGAGTTCGGGCTTAAGCGGTCGTACGCCAGAAACCCTGGCTTGCGTTTTTAACAAGCTTGATCGTGATTACGCTATCGCCGTGGCGCCGCGCAAGCGGAACCGGGCATTGGTCAAAAGCGGAAAAGCCGACGGCTTTTTTCTCAGTATTCCCGACCCTGAGCTCGATACCTATTCAATCTCTACGCACCCTCTCGCTTTAGAGCGGTGGAGTTTTTACAGCCTGCGCGATGGCAGGTTCGCTCCCAAACCGGACGGTTCGTCGGTGGGTGTCATCCTCGGTTCGAATGAGCAGTATTGGCTGATGCAACGGAATATTCCCGCTGTTTCAGTTGGGAGTCAGGAGGCTTTGGTGAGGATGTTGATCGCCGGTAGGGTTTCTCATGTACTGGCCGATGATAAGGCGTTTGCCGATGCAGTCCGTCGCCAAGGAGCTTACCAAATGGCGTTTCAGACGCATTTTGTCCGCTACGTTCCCCTGGTCGCCTATTTTTCAAAAGATTTTACTTCCAGGAACCCTGGGGTTATCGGCCATTTCAACCGGGCGCTTGACAATTGCCTGACTGACGAGGTTCATCCTACCAAGCAGGACTTGAGGCGGCTCTGGGTGTTGATTAACCAATATCGAAAGGATGCTGCAATCCGCGAGAGCCTTGCCGACGATATAATTTTAGCCGCTACTGTAAAGGTGGGGCATGATGGTCGGGACGCGCTCGACCGGCGGTGGATTGCCGCGGTCGCTGCGGGGAGAAGCCTGGATGAAATCGACCAACTTCTTGCTTCACCTCTATCGCAAAAATTAAGAGATATTGCAGAACGCTCGGAGGGACGGATTGCTGAAATTTTCGCTTTCGACTTCGCCGGGGATACGGTGGGTGTGAACAAGCCGACGAGCGACTATTGGCAAGGGGACGAAGCGCCGTATCGGGCCTTATTTGAAAAAGGTGAAAGTGTCCACATTTCGGAAATTCAATTCGACCAATCGACCCGTAAGTTCCAAATTAAGGTGACATTGCCTGTTGTCGATGAGGCGACAGGACGAAAAGTTGGCGGTATTACATTCGGGTTTGATGCCGATCTAGCTCTTTCGGTAAATGATTGAGCCTCGCTCATGCTTCTTTATAAATTGTTTGAAGCAATCCGAACTTGTGAATAACCCTTTGGAAAATGGGGTTGCAGAGTCCCCCCTTTAGGGTGCTTAATAAGTGTCTTCAAATTATGAGCGGTCTTTCAATGGCCGCCGTTGGGAGGCAGACCGAAATTCCGCGATGACGGATTTTTTAAGAAGGGAGGCCCTTCGCCTGTTTCTCACCGCCGACCGTTGAACGTAAATGTAATAACGACGGGGTAGACAGATGCAGAAATCGCTAAATATGGATCCGGCTAAATGCACGGCCTGCAAGCAGTGCGAGATGGCTTGCTCCTATGCCGAGACCGGCGCTTTCAATCCGGCCAAATCGCGGATCAGGGTTTTCGTGTTTGAGGAAACCGCGCGCTTCGTTCCTTATACCTGTACGCAGTGTGCCGAGGCTTGGTGTTTGAAAGCCTGTCCGGTAGATGCGATTACCGTCAATACGGCGACGGGCGCGAAAGAGGTCAACGCCTCGACCTGCGTTGGCTGTAAGGTCTGCACCATTGCTTGCCCGTTCGGCACCATCAATTACAGCTCGGCGACCGGCAAGGTCACGAAATGCGATCTCTGTGGCGGCGATCCGGCTTGCGCCACGGCTTGTCCGACCGGCGCGATCACCTACGTCGACGCCGATGCAACCGGTTATGATAAAATGGCCGCCTGGGCCGCCCGCACCGATGCCGGTGCGCGGGCGCAGGCTTAGCAAGGGAGGGCATGAATCATGGCATGGGCACGTAAAATCCTCCGCGTCAATTTGACCAAAGGCACCTGCGAATCCGAACCGCTCAATATGGACTGGGCGATGAAGTATCTCGGCCAGCGGGGTTTGGCGACCAAATATCTCTGTGAAGAGGTCGACCCCAAGGTCGATCCGCTGGCGCCTGAGAATAAAATGATCATGGCGACCGGCCCGCTGACCGGCACCATGGCCTCGACGGCCGGACGCTATTCGGTAATTACCAAAGGAGCGTTGACCGGGGCCATTGCTTGTTCCAATTCGGGCGGCTACTTCGGTAACGAGATGAAGAACGCCGGTTGGGACATGATCATCTTCGAGGGTAAGTCTCCGAAGCCGGTCTATCTTCTGGTTCAAAACGATCAGGCCGAACTGCATGATGCCGAAGGTTTCGTCTGGGGTAAGTCCACCTGGGATACTGAAGACGCCATCAAGGCCAGGCACCAGGATCCGATGATCCGTGTTGCTTCCATCGGCGCATCCGGCGAGACGGGCTGCAAATATGCTTGTGTGGTCAACGACAAGCATCGCGCTGCGGGCCGTTCGGGTGTTGGCGCGGTGATGGGCTCGAAGAACCTCAAAGCTGTGGCCTTGCGCGGCACGGTGGGCGTTAAGATTAACGACCCGAGCCAATTCATCGATGCGATCAATGCGGGCAAGGCGGTGCTGGCTGAAAACCCGGTTACCGGTCAAGGCCTGCCGACCTACGGCACCCAGGTTTTGATGAACGTGATTAACGAAACCGGGGCGCTGCCGACACGCAACGCCCAAGACGTTCAGTTTGAAGGCGCATCCCATATTTCCGGCGAAGCCATGCACGAGAAGCGCGCCGACGGCAGCACCAATCTGGTGACCAACCAAGCCTGCTTCGGGTGCACCATTGCCTGCGGCCGGGTCTCGATGATCGAGCGCGGTCACTTCACTCTGGAAGGTGAGGGCAAGGATAAATACAAGGGCGCGGGCGGCGGTCTGGAATATGAAAACGCCTGGAGCCTTGGGGCCGCCACGGGGATTGACGATCTCGAAGCGATTACCTTCGTCAACTTCCTGTGCAACGAACATGGCATGGACCCCATTACCTTCGGCTCCACCATGGGCGCGGTGATGGAACTCTACGGCATGGGCGCGATCCCCGAAGCCGATCTTGAAGGCATGTCTCTCCGCATGGGCTCGGCCGAAGACTTGGTCAAGGCGACCGAGGCGACGGGCAAGGGCGAGGGCTTCGGCAAGATCATCGGCCTGGGTTCCAAATTGGTCTGTGAAAAATATGGCCATCCCGATCTTTCCATGACGGTCAAGGGCCAGGAGTTCCCGGCCTACGATCCGCGTGGCATTCAGGGGATGGGTTTGACCTACGCCACCTCGAACCGCGGGGCCTGCCATCTGCGCAGCTACACGGTGTCGTCGGAAATTTTGGGTGTTCCTGAAAAGACCGACCCCCTGGCGACCGAAGGCAAGGCCGGACTGGTCATGGCTTTCCAGGATGCGACGGCGGCCGTGGATTCCTCTGGCCTCTGCATTTTCACCACCTTCGCCTGGTCGATGGAAGACATTGCACCGCAAATTGACGCCGCCTGCGAGGGCGACTGGTCCATCGACAATCTGCTGCAATTGGGCGCAAGGGTGTGGAACCTGGAGCGCCAGTTCAATCTGGCGGCGGGCTTTACCGGCAAGGACGATACCCTGCCCAAGCGTCTGCTGAAAGATGCCGCCAAGACCGGCCCGGCGGCGGGCAAGGTCAACGAACTGGGTAAAATGCTGCCGGAGTATTATCAGCTTCGCGGCTGGACCGAGGACGGCGTGCCGACCAACGAGACATTGAGTAGGCTGGCCCTTTAAGGGCGGCGCTCCCGTGTCTTAAAACCGCTCCGCCCCTTCCGGTATGGAAGGGGCGGGTGCGTCTTCAACCGAGACAATCAAGGGGAAGGAAGAAGATGGACTATGTCATCATTGGCGCCGGTCCTGCCGGTAGCGTGGCGGCGGATACTCTACGGGCGGCGGACCCCAACAGCAGAATTACCATCATCGGCGAAGAAGACGCCCCGCCTTATTCACGGATGGCGATCCCGTATTACTTGGTCGGCAATATCGAGGAGTCCGGTACATATTTGAAAAAGGAACCGGGCTTTTATGAAAAGAACAATATCGAACTGGTGCGTTCGCGGGTCTCAGGCATTTCACCTTCAGAAAAAAATGTGACCTTAGCCGATGGCGCGAAATGTTCTTACGACAAGCTGCTGATCGCCACTGGGGCGCGGCCCATAAAGCCGCCCATTGACGGGCTTGACCTTCCCGGCGTTCATCATTGCTGGACGTTAGAAGATGCCCGCAACATCATCGACCGGGCCCAGAAGGGCAGCAAGGTCGTGTTGATGGGGGCGGGCTTCATTGGCTGCATCATTCTCGAAGCCTTGGCGCTGCGCGGCGTGGAGCTGGCGGTTGTCGAGATGGGTGAGCGCATGGTGCCGCGCATGATGAATGAAACGGCGGGCGGTCTTTTACAGTCTTGGTGCGAAGACAAAGGCGTCGCCGTCTACTGTGGCGCCAAAATCACCCAAGTCGCCGATGGCGGTGGTGAATTGATGGTGACCCTGGATACGGGCAAGACGATTCCCGCGAATCTCGTCGTCGTGGCCGCTGGGGTGACGCCCAATATGGATTTTTTGGAAGGCTCGGGCATCGAAACCGATCAGGGTATTCTGGTCGATGAAACTCTACAGACTAGTGCTCCCGATATTTATGCCGCGGGCGATGTAGCTCAGGGGCCTAATTTCTTCGGTGGGGAAAAGACGGTCCATGCCATCCAGCCGACGGCTGCCGACCATGCCCGCGTGGCGGCGACGAATATGACGGGGGGGCGAAGCTCCTATAGCGGCAGCCTCGTGATGAACGTGCTCGATACGCTTGGCCTGATAACCGCTTCTTACGGGCAATGGGAAGGCGTGCCGGGGGGCGATTCTGCCGAAAGTCTTGATGAAGACAACTACCGCTACGTCAATCTTCAGTTCGATGGAGATGTCTTGGTCGGCGCAATCACGGCGGGGCGAACCGATATGGTCGGTGTGTTGCGCGGATTGATACAGTCCCGCGTTTCGTTGGGGCCCTGGAAGGAGGCGTTGCAGAAGGACCCGCACCGCATTGCCGAAGCCTACGTGGATCGGAAGGGTGTGTAAAGCGCGAGGCGGAACATTGTGAAAGTCGAAGTGAAACTCTACGCCAGCCTCGGTAAATATCTTCCCGAGGGGGCTAAAGCCAACGTGATCAGCCTTGATGTTGCCGATGGCACGACGCCGATGGATATCATCGATGATTGGGGGGTGCCGAGCGAAAGCTGTCATCTCGTTCTGATTAACGGCAACTACATCGAACCCAGCGCGCGGGCCAGTCACGCTTTGAAAGAAGGCGATGCGCTGGCGATTTGGCCGCCGGTCGCCGGGGGCTGACCGCTTGGGCAAGGTCGTGGTTGAAAAGGAGATGGGGTATACCCAAGCTGAGTTCTACCGGATTTTGCCCAAAGCACTCGGCAGTAGCGATTATGAGACGGCCAATGGAGGCAGGGAAATCCTCTTTGAACAGGCTGGTGCGCGCCTGAAGATCACGTTATCGGAAGAAAAAATCCGCACTATCACACCACTGATGCGCATCCCTTATATGGAAGTAACCTTTACCTTCGAGGGGTTTGCCGAAGAGGGGGTGGCCGATTTACGTCGTCGGCTGGATCGTTCTTTCCAGAAAGGGGGGGGCTGAAAGAAGCGTGGGGGGTCAGTCCATACCGCCGATTTTGTCATTTAGGGCGAGAAAGGCCCGAATCATCTTGCTCATCTCGTCTTCGCTTTCAATCTCATTGGATTGTTCGAGCGATTTTGCAGCGGCTTCGTGAAACTGGCTATGGGCTTCTTTAGCGGCGATAAATTCTGGAAGGTGGCCGAACTTCTGCTGGCCCTCGCCGTCAAACCATTTGCCGATTTCGCATTTGTCGTTGCAACGGATGGTTTCGAGCATGTCGGCCGACAGGCCGTGCTTCGCCAACTCGGCGATGCCTTCCCGCCATTTGATATGCGACGTCACGAGATCCTGAAACTTACCATACATGGGCTATTTTAACATTTCTGTCATGTAGGATGAAGCGGTTAAAATGCTTGCCAATTCTACTTGGCGTAGGGGTTTTTGCCCTTGCGCATCTCAAGCCGTAGGGGAACGCCCCAGAGATTGAAATCTTCCCGCAAGCCGTTTTCCAGATAGCGCAAATAAGCGCCCGGCATTTCCGACGGCTGGCTGACCCAGAGCATGAAGGTCGGCGGGCGCGTTTTGGCCTGGGTGACATAACGCACCCGGAGACGTCGACCCTTGGCGAGTGGCGGCGGATGGGCTTCGGTCATGGCTTGAAGCCAACGGTTGAGCTTAGACGTGGAAATGCGGCGGTTCCACTGCTCATAGGCTTTCATGACGGTGGGAAGCAGGCGATCCGCTCCTTTGCCGGTGAGAGCCGAAAGAGTGACCACCGGGATGCCCTTGATTTGCGGTAGCGAGGTTTGCAGCTTGTCGTTTAGACGCCCAAGCGCCTCGTTGCGGTCGGCGACCGCGTCCCACTTGTTGACGGCGATCACCAGGGCGCGCCCTTCGTCGATCACCCGGCGAGCGATGGTCAGGTCTTGTTTTTCAAGAATGGCGTCGGCGTCGAGCACCAAGACAACGACCTGGGCGTACTGTACAGCGCGCACCGTGTCGGCGGCCGACAGGGTCTCGATCTTGCTTGTCACCTTGGCCCGCCTGCGTAGGCCCGCTGTGTCGAACAGCTTAATCGCGCGCCCCTTATACTCCCACTCGATGCCGATGGAGTCGCGTGTAATGCCCGCTTCCGGGCCGGTCAGCATGCGATCTTCGCCAATTAGCCGGTTGATCAAGGTCGACTTGCCGACGTTGGGCCGTCCGACGATGGCCAACTGCAAAGGCTTGGTCGGATCGTCCTGTTCGATACCCTCGAATTCCTCGTCAACCGCCGGTGCCTTTTCTTCCTCTTGCCGTTTTCCTGCTTCATAATCTGACTGTGCCTGACGGGCCATGGCGTCGTCATAAAAGGGCTGCAGGGCTTCAAACAGATCGACCAGACCATCGCCATGTTCGGCCGAGAGCGGCAAGGGGTCGCCCAAGCCAAGAGCATAGGCCTCAAGGCGCCCGGCTTCCCCGGCTTTTCCTTCGCACTTGTTGGCGAGCAATACCGTGGGAATGTCGATGCCGCGCAGCCATGCGGCAAAGTGCTCGTCCATGGGGGTCAGACCGGCCCGTGCATCGACCAGCATCAGGGCGACGTCTGCATCCTCAAGAGCTTTTTGGGTTTGTTGCCGCATCCGTGCTTCGAGGCTGTCGTCAAACGCTTCTTCCAGCCCGGCGGTGTCGAAAACGTCAAACTCCATGTCGCCCAGACGCGCGCGGCCTTCGCGCCGGTCGCGGGTGACGCCCGGTGTGTCGTCTACAATGGCCAGACGCTTGCCGATCAACCTGTTGAACAGGGTGGACTTGCCCACATTGGGGCGTCCTACGATAGCGACGGTGAAACTCATGCTTTTGTTCTCAGTCTAAAACCGATAAGGGCCACGGGAGATACCCCATGGCCCCACCAATGTCCAGTTTTACCCAGCTTACCGATAGGCGACGAGACTTGCGTCGTTCGCCAGAAAATAAAGAGTCTTTTGCGAAATGACCGGTGGGATCGTCACGCCATCGGGCATTTCCACCTTGCCCAGAATTTTCCCCGTATAGGGAGAAACCGCCAGGGCCTGGCCGTGTGAACCGGCGACGATCAGTCGGTCGCTGGCCAGCACCGGGCCGGTCCAGAGGATAGGGTCTTTCAGCTTTTCAGGCTGCTCGTAGCGGGGCAATGCCTGAACCCAGTGAATTTTTCCGCTCTTGCGCGACAAACAGGCGACCTCGGCTTCGTTGGTCAGGGTGAAAATATAATTGCCAGCCACCCAGGGGTTTTCCATGGAAGCGATTTCGCGTTCCCAAACGCGACGGCCCGTGCGCAGGTCGATAGCGACCATCAGGCCGCTGTTGGAGACGGCGAACACCATGCCGCGGTCGATCACCGGACGGCCCCGGATATGGGCGAGTGCGGCGTCGGAACGTTTGATGGCGGCAAGGGAGTCGGCCCAAAGGCGCTTGCCGTTTTCGACTTTCACTGCGGCGATTTCGCCAGAGGTAAAGGTCGCAACGACAACTCCTTGATCGACGGCCGGGCTGCTGGAGCCCAAAAGGCTGGCCGTTTCGGCGAACCCTTCGTAGGTCCAGAGTTCTTTGCCGGTAAATGCGCTCAAGGCGAAAAGTTTGTTGTCGGCTGTGGTGACGAAAACCCGGTTGCCGCGGATGGTCGGTGCGGCTCGCATAGCGCCGCTGAGGCGTTTCTTCCACCGCAGTTTGCCGTTGCGCGCGTCTAGCGCAAAGACCTGGGCGAAGCCGGTAGAGACGAATAAAGTTCCGTTGTCATAAGACGCCCCGCCGCCGAAGAATCCATCGTCTTCGTCATCATCGGTCAGGTCGCGCGACCAAACTTCTTCTCCGTTTTCGGCGCCAAAAGCGGTGATGACGTTCGCCGAGTCCATGGTAAAGACCAGACCGGCGGCGACCACCGGCTGGGCCAGCAGTTTTTCTTCGTCATCGTTGCCGTCGCCAATGCTTCTTTCCCAGACTTCCTTGATCGCCTGATTGATGGCGATGTGGTGCATCGCATGGTTGGCATAACCGCCATTTTGCGGCCAGGCTGCGTTCGGTGTCGGAGGAGGGAGCAAAACCCTGTTATCGGCAAGGCTGGGGTCCGCTGTAAGGGTGCGGCTGGATGAGAGCACGGCATAGCGTTTTCCCTCGAGCGGTTTTTCCGTCTCGCCGAACCATTCGTCTTCCCAGAGATCGGTTACGGATTCGCAGGCGGTAAGGCTCGAAAGAATCAGGCCTGCGGCCAGCAGCCGCGCAGTCAAACGTCCGGTCATTGCGTTCCCCCTTGCCCTTTAAAACCTATTGCCCCAGAACCGAGGCCATCTCGGCGGCCCGGCTGCGGATGCCGGATGGTGCGGTTGCGTCCTTGGCCAACTGGTCGAACAATTCCTGGGCCTTGGTCGTGTCCCCCGACTTGCTCTCTAATAGAGCTTGAAGTTCTCTTGCGCCGTGACGCCAGGGGTTGGTCTCGCCGGTTAGAGAGCTTAGCCGCGTCCTTAAGCTTTGCTCCGGCAGACTGTCAAACCCGTTGAGCATTCCGAGCATGGCGGCCAAATCCCGATAGACTTTAGCGGTGCTCGGGTCGTCGGCAATTTCGAAATAGGCGGCGGAAGCGCCTGCCGCATCGCCTTTTTCAACCAGAAGGGCGGCTTCGTGCAAACGGGCGAGCAGGCCGTAACCGCCACCCTCGGAGGCCAGTCCGGCCAAAACCCTAGAAGCGTCGTCGAACTTTTCCTGCGCGGCTAAGTTACTGGCTGAAATAAAGCGCTGGCTCATGTCCTGGCGGCTATTGAGGTCGTAGGCCTTCCAGCCTTGATATCCGGCGACGACCAGAACGATGGCAAGCGCGGTGCCGATAATGGTGTTGCCATATTTCTTCCAAAGTTCCGCCTGGCGTTCGTGCCGCAGATCCTCATCCACTTCGCGCAGAAATGCTTCGTTCGCGTAGTCGATTTCGTCTTTCTTCTTGTCCTTCGCCACGGTGGTGACTCTCAACCTCTTGCAAATAAGCCTAAAAGATGCCCATTCGGCATACTGGGCGGTAACATATACCGCCCCGATGGGGATGGCAAACGAGTTCGGGCGGGGAAATCTATCGCCATTTGAGTGAGCAGCCCATGGAGGCGATTTGCTCTTTCGGCCCCTGGCCCGTCTCGGCGATTTGTAGCATGGCTTCAACCAGTTCCCGCCTGGTCTCCGGCCCGGCGGGAGACTTGCCCGAGGAATCGAGGCGGCCCCGATATTGCAGTTCCAAATCGGCGTTGAAGCCGAAAAAATCGGGGGTGCAGATAGCATCGTAGGCCTTCGCCGTTTCCTGACTTTCATCGTAGGCATAGGGGAAAGTGAAGCCGTTTTGGCTGGCGAAAACCGTCATGTTTTCAAAAGAATCGGCAGGATAGGCCGTCGCATCGTTGGCGTTGATGGCGATAACACCGATCCCCGCCTCCTGAAGAGCCTTCATTTCGCGCGCCAGTCGATCAGTAATGCCTTTGACGTAAGGGCAATGATTGCAGATGAACATGACCATAGTCCCTCTGGAGCCACGAATGTTTTCAAGGCTATAGGTGTTTCCATCCGTCGCTGGAAGAGAGAAATCCGGGGCTTTCCAGCCGAAATCGCAGATTGGGGTTTCCATCAGGGCCATGGGGCCTCCTTGACTCTTCGTTAAGCTCCTTGCGCATAAAATACCCTCTTGGAACGGTAACTCTAAAGAGTATATGGCCTTGAAAAAGACGATTGGTGGATTTCTCATCGCTTTGACGGTGTTCTTTGTTTCGGGCTGTGAAATGCTCGAAGGCGTTGGGCAGATGTCGGAAACCGCCAGCGTCGGTGGAGGCCCCTTCCCGACTTTGGGTGTCGTTAGCGGCGCAACGATTATGGCGACGGATAAAACCCTCCTCGATCACGTTATCTCCATTTCCAGTGGGAAAAACTGTTCCACCGTTCGCAAGGAGTTGGGTATGTACTATTGCGAGGAAGATGAACCCGTTGGCGATCAGAAAATTTACTGCTATCGGACCTTGGGCGGTGTTTCTTGCTATGAAAAGCCGTTTCATGGCCGGGCGGCGCTTGAAGACGTAAAAGAGCCGGTCCGGCAACGCTAAGGCGTTGGCGCATGTTTCGTCTTCTCTTCCTGACCATTACCTGTTTTATCATTTCAGGCGTGACGTTGTGGTGGGCGTTCGACGAGCCGTCGGCGGACAATGCGGAATTTCATAACGAAACCCAGGCGCAACTCGTCGCCAGAATTAAGGCTGAGGCTGAGACAGGCAGTCGGGAAGCCCAGTTTGCGCTCGGTGAATATTATCGTGATGGCGCTTGGGTTCCTGTCGATAAGCGCAAGGCCTTCGAAATGTTCTTCAAGTCGGCCCAGCAGTCCTATGCTCCGGCTATGATTGCTGCGGGAAAGGCCTATGAAACCGGCGAGGGGGTCAAGCGGTCGTTCGCCAAGGCGGCCGAGTGGTATCTATTGGCCGGGCGCAGTTTCAATTCCGCCGAAGGGCAGTTCCTGCTCGGTCAGATGTATTTCAGCGGCAAGGGCGTCCCGCACGACTACGACAAAGCGTACCAATGGCACAGTAAGGCCGCGCGCAACGGTCATCCGGGGGCGCAATATCTCATGGGGGCGATGCATGAAAGCGGTTGGGGGGTGCCGCTCGATTTCATCAAGGCCTACTACTGGTATCACAACGCCTTAAAAAACGAGGTCAAGCCCCAGGCCGTCAATAAGCGCTATAACCCGACAGAGGCTATTGCCCGATTGACCGGCAAGATGAAGAGGCATGAGTTGGAAAAAGCCCAGGAACTGGTCGCTCGTAGTCCCAAATAATAGACCGAAAGGCTATTTCTCTTCCCCGAAACGGATGATTTCCCCCTGTCGCTGGCAGTCTGGCGACGCCAGTTCGACGAAAAGGTCGGTTAAGGCCTCTGGGGTCTTGACCGTTTCCGGGTTTTCTCCGGGATAGGCGAGGGCGCGCATGCGGGTTCGGGTTGCGCCAGGGTCCAACAGGTTGGCTTTGATGTTGGTCTTGGTGTTTTCGCAGGCGTAGTTCTGAATGAGGTTTTCCAAGGCCGCTTTGCTGACCGCATAGGCCGCCCAGTAAGCGCGCGGGGCCTTAGTGGTGCCTGCGGAGAGAAAGATTGCACGGCCTGCATCGGAAGCCCGGAGCAGCGGGTCGAGGCTGCGGATCAGCCGCCAGTTGGCCGTTAGATTGGTGCCGATCACCTTGTCCCAGATTTTCGGATCAAGGTGGGCTAGCGGCGTCATGTCGCCGAGCACACCGGCGTTGCCGACCAAAATATCCAGTTTGCCGAACCGTTCGTAGATGGCGGCGCCCATTTGATCGATTTTGTTGTAATCGGTCAGGTCCATGGGAAGAAGAACGGCGGGCGGATAGCCTGCTTGGCGAATCTCATCATCCAGCTCTTCTAGTGCGGCCTGGGTTTTGGCGACCAGAATAACCGTTGCTCCTTCGGCGGCGAAACGCTTCGCCACAGCTGCCCCGATACCCCGTGATGCGCCGGTGATAAGGGCGATGCGGCCTGCCAGAAGGCCAGTATTTTCTTCGGGAGATGTCATGATTGTCTATCGTTGTTCGGCAAGCAGGGGCAGTTCGACTTGATCGCTACCGCCGTCTCGGTCGGTCAGAACCGTGGGGTATTCCCCGCTGAAACAGGCGTCGCAGTATTGTGGGCTTTCTGCCGTACGGCCTTTCTCTCCGGTCGCCCTATAGAGGCCATCGAGCGAGATGAAAGTCAGAGAGTCCGCCCCAATGTAGTCGGCCATGGCCTTTACATCCATCTGGGCGGCCAAGAGTTTCTCACGCTTCGGCGTATCGATGCCGTAGTAGCAGGAGTGCGCCGTCGGTGGGCTGGAGATGCACATATGGACTTCTTTAGCCCCGGCCTGACGAACCATGTCGCAGATTTTCAAAGACGTGGTGCCGCGGACGATGGAATCGTCGATCAGAACCACTCTTTTGCCTTCAATCATCGCCTTGTTGGCGTTGTGCTTGAGGCGGACGCCGAAGTTGCGGATTTCCTGGCCCGGCTCGATGAAGGTACGGCCCACATAGTGATTTCGGATGATGCCCAATTCGAAGGGGATATTCGATGCTTCGGCGAACCCGATGGCCGAGGGAACGCCGGAGTCGGGTACCGGGACCACGATATCGGCCTCAATCTGGGCCTCTTTAGCCAGTTCTGCGCCGATGGATTTGCGAACGTTATAAACGTTGACTCCTTCGAGTGTACTGTCGGGGCGGGCGAAGTAGATGTACTCGAAGACGCAGAAGCGACTTTCGGCCTTGGCGAAAGGCTTAATCGAGCGGATGCCGGTTTGATCGATCACGACGATTTCGCCCGGTTCCACATCGCGAACGAATTCCGCCCCGAGGATATCGAGCGCGCAGGTTTCCGAGGCCAAAACGTGGGTTTCGCCCAGCTTGCCGATAACCAGCGGCCGCACGCCATGAGGATCGCGAACGCCGATCAGCGAGTCTTTGGTCAGGGCGACGATGGAATAGGCCCCTTCGACCTGACGCAGCGCATCGATCATCCGGTCGACGACCGAGGAATAGAGACTGATGGCGATCAGGTGAATGATCACTTCCGTGTCCATGGTGGACTGGAAGATACAGCCGCGTTTGATCAGGTTTTTCTTAACCGTGAAAGTGTTGGTCAGGTTGCCGTTATGGGCAATGGCGAGGCCGCCGAAATCGAACTCGGCGAAGATGGGCTGAACGTTGCGCAGGAGTGTCTCGCCGGTGGTCGAGTAGCGCACATGGCCGATGGCGCTGGAGCCCTCGAGCGGGCGAATAACGTCTTCCGAGTTGAAGTTGTCGCCCACATGGCCCAGTGCTTTATGGGAGTTGAAGACCTTGCCTTCCCGGCAACTGACGATCCCGGCGGCTTCCTGGCCTCTGTGCTGAAGGGCGTGGAGACCCAGGGCGGTATGGGCGGCGGCCTCTGCGTGGCCGAATATTCCGAAAACACCGCACTCCTCATGGAGTTTGTCGTCGTCGAAAGGATGGGTGGTGATCATGTCCAACTCTCGGCTGTTATCGGCTGCCTTCAATCAGGCGTTCCATTTCGCGGCGTTCGCTCTCGCTGTAGGCACCGTCGGCAGTGCCTTTCTTAACGGGCTTTGGCGTAGGTTCAAGAAAATTCCGCAATGTTTCCTGTGCGTCCATGGCTTTTGTCGCCCGATCCTGCGCATCGCGTAGGGCCTTTTCGCCCAGACTGGCGCTTTCGCCGGGAATCAGGCCGCGGAGCTTTTGCCCTCCCTCTTCTAGCAGAGGAATGGACCGTGCGTCCTTGACCCAGTCCGGTCGCTTGTCTTCCGGCCAGATGCCGCCAAGCATGGTGTAAGCGCCGCAGAGAATAACGATGGCCGCAACAACCCCGGCAAACATGCCGAGCGAGCGATCTACCGCATTCAGCCGACTGTTGCGCACCCAGGAGCCGATCAGCGAACTGATCAGGGTCAGGACGATCAGGGCGATGAGAAAAACGGCAACTCCGGCGATCAGATCGGCCAGCCAGGGCGTTTTAATGAAATCGTTGGCGTAGGGGCGGGCGTAAGGAAAGCCATAGAGAGTGGCGAAACCCGCACCGGCCCAGGAAACAAGATACAGTCCGCCTTTGATGAACCCGCTCGCCAAGCCGATCAGCGCCGCGAGGCCGATGATGACCACCACACCGAGATCGAATGCATTGACGGGGAGATTTTCCATATGTGCCTGAACTCTAAGCCCGATTCGCTGCCGCTTCGCCGTTGTTCACCGCTAAATCCCGGAAAACGCCGACGAGGTCGTTTAGGTGTCGGATTTCTAGCACGTCCAACCCGCCTGCGCCTAGTCCCTTGCGCTTGCCTTTTGACGATGAGGGGGCTTCGGGAACGATGGCGCGTTTGAACCCGAGTTTCGCCGCCTCTTTGAGACGGGCTTCCATCTGACCGACCGGGCGGACCTCACCGGACAGCCCGACTTCACCGAAAGCGACCGTTTGGGCGGGCATGGCAAGGTTGTTGAGCGCTGAAATCAAGCTTGCGGCAACCGCCAAATCGGCCGCCGGTTCGGTGATGCGCAAACCGCCCGCTACATTCAGGTAGACGTCGTTGTCGCCCAGTGCGATCCCGCAACGCGCCTCAAGCACCGCCATGATCATTGAAAGCCTATTGCTGTCCCAACCGACGACCGAGCGTCGGGGGGAGCCATAGGGAGAGGGGGCGAGCAGGGATTGGATTTCCACCAGCATGGGGCGGCTGCCTTCCATACCGGCGAACACTGTCGACCCGCTAACTTCACCGCGATGGTCGGCGAGAAACAGGGCCGAGGGATTGGCGATTTCGGATAGTCCGGCTTCGGTCATCTCGAAGACACCGATTTCGTCGGTCGCGCCGAAGCGGTTTTTCACCGCGCGCAGGATGCGGAACTGGTGGCCCCGGTCGCCTTCAAAGTAAAGCACCGTATCGACCATATGTTCGAGAATACGCGGCCCGGCGATTTGCCCTTCCTTGGTGACGTGACCGACCAGCACGACGCAGAACCCGCGCCGCTTGGCCAGACGGATCAATTCCTGAGCCGAGGTGCGCACCTGGGCCACCGTGCCGGGAGCGGAATCCAGGCTGTCCACATACATGGTCTGAATGGAATCGATCACCACCACGTCGGGGGTGTCCTTATCGTCGAAGGTGGCGCAGATATCGCGGACGTTGGTTGCCGAGGCCAGATCGACCCGGGCGTCGGCCAGCCCCAACCGCCGGGCTCTCATGCGAACCTGATCGACCGCCTCTTCACCCGAAACGTAGGCGCAGCGGTGATGGGCCGCCAACCTGCCGACGGCCTGTAGCAGCAGGGTTGATTTACCAATGCCCGGATCGCCGCCAACCAACAGGGCGGAGCCGGGCACCAATCCGCCGCCGCAAACCCGGTCAAATTCGGCAATGCCCGATACCCGGCGCGGGGCTTGGGGTTCCGACCCCTTCAATCCGACGAACTCGATCCTGCGGCCTTTTTTGCCACCGCCAAGACCTTTGGGAATGGACTCCGGGGCCGCCTCTTCCGAAATGCTGTTCCACTCACCGCAGGAATCGCAGCGCCCGGCCCATTTTTTATAGACCGCGCCACATTGCTGGCAGACGAATTGGGTGGTGGGTTTCGCCAAAAGATACACCTCCGGACCGAGCGGATAGAGAAGCTCAAGAAGTATGGGATTCGGCGTCGATTGGCAAGCCAGGGAAGGTGTCAAAATGGCAAACTTGAAGGAAAGGAGAATAGGGGTGGAACCCTAAGCTTTCACCGCCATTTTAATCGGTCCGTCGGCGTGGCCGTTGATGAACTGCTGGACGTAGGGGTTGTCCGTCTTGTCGATTTCTTCCGGTGTGCCGTGCCAGATGATCTTGCCCTGATAGAGCATGGCGATACGGTCGGCGATCTTGCGCGCGCTCGCCATGTCGTGGGTGATCGAAAGGGCCGTTGCGCCCACGTTGTGAACGCATTTGACGATCAGATCGTTGATAACGTCGGCCATGATCGGATCGAGTCCGGTTGTCGGTTCGTCGAAAAAGATAATTTCCGGGTCTCCGGCGATGGCGCGGGCTAGACCGACGCGCTTTTGCATGCCGCCTGAAAGTTCGGAGGGAGCGAGATCGCCCACTTCGGCTGGCATTCCCACCTGAGCCAGTTTCTCGACCGCGATGTCTTTGGCTTCGGCCCGTGTGCAGCGGTGTTCCGCCAAAAGGCCGAAGGCGACGTTTTCCCAGACGGGCAGACTGTCGAAAAGCGCTGCGCCCTGAAACAGCATGCCGAATTTGCGATTGATACGGTCGCGGTTGCGCTGGTTGATGCGGACCACCGATTCGCCGTCCACTTCTACCGTGCCGCTGTCGGGGTGGAGCAGGCCGAGAATGCATTTCAGCGTTACCGACTTGCCGGTGCCCGAACCGCCGATGATGACCACGGACTCGCCATCGCCGACTTCCAAATCGAGACCGTCCAATACCACCTTGGAGCCAAAGGCCTTATGGACGTTTTGCATTTTGATCTTTGGGGTGTCGGCCATTGGTTATTTCCCGGCAAAGAACAGTTCGGTGAGGATGTAGTCGAAGCAGAGGATCAGGATCGAGGCCGAGACCACCGCGTTGGTGGTGGCCGCGCCGACGCCCTGCGCGCCGCCTTTCGAGTGGTAGCCGTGGTAACAGCCCATCAGCGTAATGATGAAGCCGAAGACGCCTGCCTTGACCAGCCCCGAAATAACATCGGCGGCCTGAATAAAATCCCATGTGCTCTTGAGGTATCCGGCCTGATTGAAACCCAGCTTGTAAGAGGCGACCAGATAGCCGCCGAAAACGCCGATGATATCGCCAATCAGAACCAGCGGCGGCAGGACCAAGAGACCCGCCAGCAGACGTGGGGCAACAAGATATTTCATCGGGTTGGTCGAAAGGGTGGTCAGGGCGTCGATTTGCTCGGTGACCCGCATAGTGCCGATTTCGGCGGCCATGGAGGCGCCGATCCGCCCGGCGACCATCAACCCGGCAAGCACCGGCGCCAGTTCGCGGGTCATGGCGAGAACGACCACGTTGGCCACCGCCCCTTCGGCTGAAAAACGCGAAAACCCGGTATAGGTCTGGAGCACCAAGACCATGCCGGTGAAGACGGTGGTCAGGCCGATGACCGGTAAGGAGTAGTAGCCGATCTCAATCATCTGGCGCAAAACGATGCGCGGATAAAAGGGGGGACGGAAAATATGCGATAGGGCGCGGCTGGCGAATAGGCTCAGTCGACCGCAGGTCGCAAGGAACGCAATAAAGGTTCTTCCGATGGCGCGAAGGAAACTCATAGTACCGGCGCGACGCCCCCCGTATAAGCCCGGTGGTAGCGCGCCCCCAGGCTGGTCAAAATTTCATAGCCGATGGTCCCCGCCTTTTCGGCAATGGAATCAATCGGATTGTGCGGCCCAATCACATCGACCAGCGCGCCCGGATGCAACAGATTTTCCGGAATGCCGGTAACGTCGATGGTGATCAGATCCATAGAAACCCGTCCCACCACCGGAGCCTTGAGGTCGTTGAAAAAGACATCGGCTTGATTGCCCAGGCAGCGTAGATATCCGTCTGCGTAACCCACTGCGATTGTTGCAATTTTTCCGTCTTTTGCGACCTCGTGAGTGGCACCATATCCAACGCTCATACCCCTGTCAACGTCGCGCACCTGGAGGATGCGTCCCTGCAAACGCACCACGTTGGACATGGGATTGGGAATTTCGGGGCGCGGATTGACGCCATAGAGCGAGCAGCCGGGGCGCGCTACGTCGAAATGATAGCCGGAATCGAGATAGACGCCCGATGAGTTGGCGAGGCTGGCCCGACCGATTTCGAGATGGGTGCGGATATGGTCGAAGGCGCGTAACTGTTCCCGGTTCATCGGGTGTTTGATCTCGTCGGCGCAGGCCAGATGGCTGACCACCATATCGAGTTCCAAGGCTTCCAGGCGGTCGAGACTGTTGAAAAGCTTTTCCTGCTCTTTGAATGGCAGGCCTAAGCGGTTCATGCCGGTATCCATATGAATGTCGGCAGGCAGACGTTCTTCCGCCCAACGGCAGAAGTGAGCCCAAAGGTCGATTTCACCCAGACTATTGAGCACCGGCACGATGCGATGGGCGCGGAGGTCTTTCTCCATGCCGGGCATCAGGCCGTTGAACATATGAATGGCCGTGTCGGGCAGCAGGTCACGCAGGGCAATGGCTTCGTCAAGCGTGGCGACAAAGAAGGTCTTGCAGCCCGCATCTGCTAAAGCCGGAGCGACCCGACCCATCCCGACCCCATAGGCGTCGGCCTTGACCACGGCGGCGCACTCGGCCGTTTTAGCGGCAGCGCTGAGGGTCCGGTAGTTGTTGACCAGAGCCTCCAGATCGACGGTCAGGATGGCCGTGCAGTGGTCCGGCGGCTGGGTCATGGGCGGAAGGTCCGGTTAGTGGTGGTCGGGCAAGTGGTCTTCGGAGGTGTAATCGCCGAAGCGGGCGAAGTTGCCGTCGAAGAACAGATCGACGGTGCCGATGGGGCCGTGTCGCTGCTTGGCGATAAGCAGTTCGGCCTTGTTGGCGACCTTCTGGCAGCGCTCGATCCATCGTTCATAGCGTTCCGCATGTTTCTCCGTCGACTCCTCTCCCCGTTGCATCGGTTCGGCGCGCTCAAGATAATACTGTTCGCGGAAAATGAACATCACAACGTCGGCGTCCTGCTCGATGGAGCCCGATTCACGCAAATCGGAGAGCTGAGGACGTTTGTCTTCCCGCTGTTCGACGGCGCGCGAGAGCTGGGAGAGGGCAATTACCGGCACGTTCAACTCTTTCGCCAGGGTTTTCAGGCCCCGGGTCATTTCCGAAACTTCCTGAACGCGGTTGCCTTGAGAAGACGAACCGGGGTTGGGTGAAAGCAGCTGAATATAGTCGACGATGATCAGCCCCAGGCCGTGCTGGCGCTGAAGGCGGCGCGCGCGGGCCCGCAGACCGCTGACCGATAGAGCCGGGGTGTCATCAATATAAAGCGGCAATTGATAGAGCTTCTGGGATTCGATCACCAGTTTGTCGAAGTCTTCGTCCGACAGGGTGCCCTTACGCATGGAATCCGAGGAAATGCTGGTGCGCTCGGAGAGGATACGTCCGGCCAATTGTTCGGACGACATTTCCAGCGAGAAGAAGGCTGTCACCGCCCCTTCGTCGCCGCCGCTCCTGGCGAAGGCATGGGCGGCGTTGTAGGCGATGTTGGTGCAAAGCGCGGTTTTCCCCATGGAAGGACGAGCCGCCAAAACGATCAGATCCGATGGATGCAGTCCGCCCAGTTTGGCGTCCAGATCGCGCAGGCCCGAGGTGACGCCCGCCAGACTGCCGTCGCGCTTATGGGCTACCTCGGCCATATTGACGGCCTTGATAATCGACTCGCGAAAATGCTCGAAGCCGCTTTCCGTTTCACCGGTGGTCGCCAGATTGTAGAGCCGCGCCTCAGCCTTTTCGATCTGCTGGTTGGCGTCTTCGGCGAGGTTGGCCGAATGGGCTTCGTTGACCACGTTTTCGCCGAGGTTGATCAGTTCGCGCTTAAGGTAAAGGTCGAAGACGATGCGCCCATACTCTTGGGCGTTGATGATGGTCACCGCGCTGGCGGCCAACTCCGCCAGATATTTGGTGCCGCCGACCTCTTTGAGCAATTCGTCGTTCTGAAAATAGTTGTTGAGCGTCACCGGGTTGGCGATTTGCCCGCGTTCGATCAATAGGGCGCAGGCCTCGTAAATCTTGCCGTGAACCGGGTCGGCGAAATGTTCGGGGCGCAGAAACTCCGAAACCTTTTCGTAGGCCTTGTTGTTGGCGAAGACGGCGCCCAGCAGGGCCTTCTCCGCCTCGTAGTTGTGGGGCGGTGTACGGAAGCCGGCGACGCCTTCCGTGCTCTCAATGCCTTCCGGTTCTCCGAAGGCGGGATGTGAAATCGGTTCAGCCATGGGCCGGGACCCTAACACTCAAAGAAGTTACTCACAGGCTGTGAAAAACCTGAATAGTGCGGAGAACGATCATTTTTGTTCGTTGACCGCTTATTTTGTGCGCTGAGTATTTGAGGCTACCATATGTGGCTATCGACAGGCAAAAAGAATGGCGCGCCATAGCCGGACGCACCATTCTCTATTCTTAAACCGATTGAAAACCGGGAAAAGCTTACTTGAAAGCTTATTCCTTGGTTTCTTCTTCCTCGGCAGCCTCTTCGGCCGGGGCTTCTTCAGCCTCAGTCGCTTCCTCAGCTTCTTCCTCGGCAGCCTGTTCGGCCAGGACTTCTTCTTCGAAGATCTCTTCGGCGGCCGGTACGGCTTCCGGAGCTTCTTCTTCTTCGTCCTTGCTGATCAGAGCCGTGCCGGTTTCGGCCTGAATCTTGGCTTCTTCCGAGGAGCGCGCCACGTTGACGGTAACATCGATGGCGACTTCCGGATGCAGAGCCACGGCAACCGGGAACAGGCCCAGGGTTTTGATCGGGCTGGCCAGGGAAACTTGGCTGCGAGACACCGTGAAACCGGCATCGGTGACGCCATTGGCGATATCGCGGGCGTTGACCGATCCGTAAAGCTGACCGGCTTCGCCGGCCTGACGGATCATCGTCACCTTGAGATCGGCCATTTTGGCGGCGACGTCTTCGGCTTCCGATTTGCGCTTGAGGTTTTCGGCTTCAAGCTGTGCTTTCTGTGCGTCGAAGGCCGTTTTGTTGGCTTCGGTGGCGCGCAGGGCTTTTTTCTGCGGCAGCAGGTAGTTGCGGGCGAAGCCGGGTTTCACCGACACCACATCGCCCATCTGGCCGAGTTTTTCTACGCGTTCAAGCAGGATCACTTCCATGATGCGTCCTCCCCCTTACTCGGAAACGTAAGGCAGCAGGGCCAGATAGCGGGCCCGCTTGATGGCTTTGGCCAGTTCACGCTGTTTCTTGGCGGAAACGGCGGTGATACGGCTCGGCACGATTTTGCCGCGTTCCGAGATGTAGCGGCTCAAGAGCTTTACATCGCGGAAATCGATCTTCGGCGCATTTTCGCCGGAGAACGGGCAGGTTTTCCGGCGACGGAAGAAAGGCCGGCGGCCTCCGCCGGAACGTCCGGGACCACTCATTCTTCACCTCCTTCCGACGCATCGTCGGATTTTTCTTCGCGGCGCGGACGGTCGTCGCGGCGCGGACGGTCGTCACGACGGCCACGCTCGGGGCGGTCGCCACGGTCTTTAAACTGCATGATGACCGACTGCTCTTCGGACAGCTCGTCCACACGGATGGTCAGGTAACGCAGCACGTCTTCGTGCAAACGCAGCTGACGTTCCATCTCGTGGATGGCGGGCGCCGGGGCGTCGATGTTGAATTGAACGTAGTGACCTTTACGGTTTTTCTTGACCTTATAGGCCAGTTTCCGAAGGCCCCAGTATTCGCGGGCGGCGACTT
>Ga0209692_10001996_pt1 | contig 24438 bp, 22 predicted proteins | sample tdDd472_FD_187129 | JGI IMG/M metagenome (GOLD analysis project Ga0209692, IMG submission 187129) | Marine sediment microbial communities from the Atlantic coast under amendment with organic carbon and nitrate - tdDd47.2 (SPAdes)... | ecosystem: Environmental > Aquatic > Marine > Coastal >... | reverse complement strand
TTTTCAGGTTCAAGTGGCTTTTCATGATTATTGGGTAAAATATAATCTTCGACTTCTTTAGGTTTCATTGGCTCTATAATTTTAAATTTGGTAAACTTTTCACTTTCATTCATAAAATCTTTTTCGTTATAAATACTCAAATCTACTTGAGAATTTAGCATATTAAATTCTTCTAAAATATCTGAGTAATCAATTCCGAAATACATAATCATTATAATACATAATATAACGGTGATAACCATGAAAAACACAGGACGATTTTGCATATTTTTTCTCTATACCCTTCTGTCTATAGTCATGCTCCAGTATACATTATTTATAATAATATTACCATAGTTTTTATACTAAATTTTATGCAACATACATTAACAATGGAAACTTAAAACGAGCAGATAAACATGGTAAAAAGATAAAATTTATTTATGATGATATTAATAACACTATTGATTTTTTAATGCCTTAGTCAACAGATTCTATATTAGTTAATGAAGAGTAAATCAACATATATTAAAGCATCTTATATATTATTAAGGATATTCTGAAGAAGAGTCAAATAAGATATAACTAAAATTAAGTAAATTCTTAGAATATGGTGTAAAACTATACATATTATTTGATCATTCTGTACTTAATAGCCTGCCCCGTATAACACTGCAGACTTGAAAGTAAGTTTAGTGCTGACTACACCTATTACAATACATGCAACTTTGAAATTGAGAACCGCCAGGACCTGGTGCGTCTACTCCCACTTAGTACGAAACCACAGATACTGAGCAAATGCGCTTAGCTAATGTGGTGCGTGTTCGTTATACTGTATAAATTATTCTTTTCTTTTAGACTACCTGATTAATTAGTGTTAGATTGTTGCCAGAGGAATGTGTAAAGCATTTATGCTTTACACATTCCTTTTATCATATTCAAGTTTGAATTTGAAGTAATTAGTTTAACAACTTCCACTCTTGTTTAAATTGTGAACTTGCACCCCTATGTATCTAGTAATATACTGTCTTCTAAAATAGACTTGATTAAATCAACTCTATTTTTCATTCTTGGAGGTCAGACCAAAAACACATCTGTCATAGTAAATTGTTGCTTATAAGATAGTATACCCTCCATCAACAGCTAAATCAGCACCAGTAGCAAATAATGAAGCATCTGATGCAAAGTATACAAATGCACCAATCAAATCTTCTGGAAATCCTAACCTGCTTCCTTCTGGCATTTTTGCCTGCCATATTGGCAACATATCTGTCATTGTTGCAAGAAGCTCTGTTTGAATATACCCAGGACTAATGCAATTAACTCTGATGTTATATTTTGCCCATTCTACTGCTAATGATTTAGTCAGATGCACTACACCAGCTTTCGCGGCACAATAGTTAGCAATAGTTTGTGGAACATTTACTATTTTTGCAGACATTGAAGCAGTACTTATTATAGATCCTTTTGTGCTATGCTTTTTCATAAGTTTTGCAGCAGCTTGAGCAGTAAAAAACACTCCATTTAAGTTTACATCAATTACAGATTTAAAAGTTTCTGGATCAATATCGATTGCTTCATCACCAGTGAAAATTCCAGCATTATTTACTGCAAAATCGCATGTTGTAAACTGCTCTTCATATTTGCTAATCATATCGTTAACACTTTCAGGAACAGTAACGTTACATTGGAGTGCAATAATATTTCTGCCTGTTTTTTCAGCTATCTCTTTGGCAGTAGCTTCTGCCTTTTCGATATTCATATCAACTATTGCGACATCTGCCCCAAGTTCAGCATATGCTGTTGCAATTGTTTTCCCAATGCCTTGTGCGCCACCGGTAATAAAACCTTTTCTACCTTCAAGACTAAACAATTTTTTAACATCCATTTGTTTTTCTCCTTTTAACTTAATTTATTCTTTAGGGAATTTAGACATAACTATAGACTATTGCAATATTCCACACTTAACAAATTCAAGCCATTCAGTCTTAATACCCATCGTCTCATGTCAGTATAGTTACTAGCTAGCAACTTTTTTTAAAGCCTCTAACTCCTTAAGAATATTCTTTACAGTATTCATACCTATTCCGAATCTTGTGCAGCCTTCATCCAACATCGCTTGTATTGTTTCTAAATCTCTGACACCACCGGCAGCTTTTATCTGGGCTGAATCACCGATTGCTTTTTTAATTATCTTTATCGTTTCAACTGTTGTTGGTTTGTTTCCCCATCCTGTTCCTGTCTTTACAAAAGTAACCCCGGCTTTTACTGCTATCTCAGATGCTTTAGCGATTTCATCATCTGTCAAATAGCAGATTTCTAAAATTGATTTAACCGGTTTTCCATCGCAAGCTTCTACAACTGCCTTTATATCATCATGTACAAGTTGGAACATACCCGATTTCATTGCACCAACATTCATCACCATATCCAACTCATCAACTCCGAATGACAGCATCTCTTTTGCTTGTTTTACTTTCATATCCGTTGTATCCGATCCGGAAGGAAATCCGACAACTCCGCCAACCAATATATCTTTATACTCAGAAAGTCTATCTACTAGCACTGGTGTAAAGCAAGGCATAGCAAATGCACAGATTAGGTTGTTTTCAATTGCTGTATTTATGACCATATCCAACTCGTCTAATGTAACATTTGTCCTTACTGCACTAATATCAATCATTCTATTAATATTTTCTAAACCTGTTCTAAACGTCATTAAAAACCTCTCTTTTTTACCTTATAATGATAATAACGTAATTATGTTTAATTTGAAACTGAAAGAGAGTTTATTAAAACTCTCTTATCTTTTACTCATTAGTTCTTTATAATCTTCTCTTATCTCTTAAAGTAAGGTGTGTTGCATGGTTCATTCCAATATGATAGAAGTTCATCGTCCATTCTTGCGATAAATAATTGATATCCACCGGTTTCTTGAACAGTTAATATTTCATCAACCATATTTGCTACAACTTCAATTCCCTTAGCTTCAAGATATTTAACAGCTGCTCTGTAGGAAATAAGCATTTCCATCAATGTTGTTGCTCCACAACCGTTAACAACACACATCAACTTCTCTCCACGCTCTACACTTAAGTCTTTTAATAGTTCATCCATTAAAAGCGCAACAGTTTCATCAGCAGTTTTCATAGGAATCTTATATCCACCGCCTTCACCATGTTGGCCCATTCCAACGCCCATTTCTTGATCATCCAAAATAGCCAAAGCTCCACCTGTAACTGGGTGAGTAGCTCCTGTTAATGAAACAGATATAGCTCCCATATTATCAGCAAACTTTTGAGTAATAGCTGCGACTTCTTCTAGAGATTTACCTTGTAGTGCTGCACCAGCAGCAATTTTATATGCAGGTACACAACCAACAAAACCACGTCTGTTATCAGCATCGTCTCTTGGAGCTGTTGTAATATCCTCTTGTGTAACAACTTTTACTACATTGATCCCTGCTTTTTTTGCTGCCTTCATAGTAAGGTTAGCTGTAAGCATATCGCCAGCATGGTTTAGCACGACAAATAAAATGCCTTTACCTTTATCAGCAAGCTTAAGTGCTTCCAAGCAGCTTTCTGGACCTGGTGCTGCAAAAATATCACCACATACTGCAACGTCAACCATTCCTTCACCAACAAAACCTTGAAGTGCAGGTTCATGTCCTGTTCCACCTAAAGTTACAACCGTTACCCTGTCAGCATCTATTAGCTTTTTGCTAACAACCAAATTACCATCTACTAATTCAATAATTTCTTTGTTAGCAAGTGCTAAACCTTCTAAAAGCTCTTGTGTTAAGTTTGATGGATCGTTTATGAACTTCTTCATCATTTTTATACTTCTCCTTTAAAATTTATAGTTTATTTATTAAATGCGTTACTAAAGCCCTTTATTAAGCAATATAATGAATATGCACCTGCATCCATAGTACCAATAGTAGCTTCTTTATGAAATCTTGCTCTTCCAAATTTTGCTTGACATTCTTTAGAATGTTCAGCTCCTTCATATGCTGCATCAGCAATATCAGCAAGCAACTGCGGCAATGATGAGTCTGAGCTTTGTGCTCTTTCACATGCTGGAATTAATGTATCCATTAATGTTTTGTCTCCAACTTTAGCAGTTGAGATGAATCCTATGTTTTCTAAACCACCTGCAAACATAGATTTTATTGCAGCTTCGTCTACTTCTTCAACACCTTCTAGTCCTTCACCAAACCCACCAATAATTGTACCGTATAAAGGTCCAGCGCTACCGCCATTAACATTCATTATATCTTTGCCTAAACTTTCAAACATTGCTTCTAAAGATTCATCTTCTGGTGAATTCATAGCTTTTTCTCTGATAACTTTGCTGATTCTGCCAACAGTTACGCCATGGTCACCGTCACCAAATTTAGAATCAATGTCAGAGAACTCATCTATCTTTTCATCTAAAGCATCACTTGCACTAATAAGCATTTTTAAAAAATCACTCTTTGTTAATACCATAATATCTCCTACTTTCCTAAATATTTAAATCTATTTTAAACTTATATTTAGTTTAATTTTTGTAATTTCACTATGTTAATATTATATTAGCAAATGTTATGACAAATGTCAACAGGTTAAATTCTGGTGCGTTTTCATCAAATTCGGCATCACAAAGCTAGCAATAGTACCTTGCATTTGAAATTACTTTTGTTCTACAATGTAAATTCCTGTTCGTACAATTTTTTTACAACATCCTGTGCAATTTGCTGGTCTACAAATACATGGGTTAAAATATTTGTTTTGAGTGCACCTATTAGATTCTCCACAGTTACATTACACCTGCATATACCCATGACTATATCTGCTTTTTTCAGCTGTTCCAACGGTATTCTATATACAACATCGTTTTCATTTTCTATTATATTGCCATCTTTATCATAATAATACGAAACCATATGACCAACAGCATCTTTAAGTTTTCTTCCAAATCTTGATGCCGTTGCAAGGTCAGGCACTGAAGGATGGTTTTCAATGTTGACGATTGCAAAGTTTACATTTCTCCAACTCTGTTGAATCTTATTGAAAAAATCAAGTTTGCCAACACTTTCAAGCTCTTCTTTTGTTTCATAAAAAGCAGGTGCAAGAGCAAAATGCGGTTCGCACCCTGCAGCTTGTCCAAAAGCTCTGCACAACTCATCTGTATGATAGTTTTTGTTAGCTGTAGCTGAGTTACCAACTAGTGAACATACATTGCCATCCAGCATAAGTTTTTCATCTTGAGCTTCCATAAACTCCACAACATCGCCTATCATGTTTCCCCAGCTAATGCCTATGTAATCTCCATGACTGACAACACTCTTTATAAAATCGTATGATGATTTAATAATCATCTTTTCTGTCATCCTTCTTGAGTTTACACCCTGTATCAGTCTTCCCCCTTTTATATTATAGACTCTGCAAAGAGTATCCATAATATTATTATCCATTTTAAATGGAGAATTTATTTTAACTTCAACAATACCAAACTCTTTTGCATCGGATAATAAAATGCTAATTAGCGGTCGTGAAACACCTATAGCTTTGGCTATTTCACTCTGGTTCATATTGTTCTCATAATACATTTTAGCTACTGTAACAAGCTTTTTCATTCTTTCCGTATCCACATGTAAACTCCCAACCTTCTTATTACTTTTATTTAACAAAAGTTTATTATATTCTATTAAAAAACGCATCAAAGCTATTTTTCTTTGATTCCTATCGAAATCATAAAATCAAATATAAATATATAATAGGATAATCGCCTAAACGATTATACTGATAAATAACTTGCAAGTCCATACATGCTTAATTTAACTTTTAACATACAATCGTTCACTTAAAATCTTAATTATAAGTTTATCTAAATATTACCAAGTTCTATGAACCCAACGTTGAACTCTTCATTGCTTTGTATCTTAGTGAATCAATGTACATAGCAAAAAATATGATAACGCCGCGTACAAACGGTATAGCATAAGGTGATATACCCATAATCGCCATACCTGAAGCGATAAATAGCAATATAAGTGCTCCTATGAAGCTACCTGGATAGAAAGAACCTCTGCCACCAAGTAAGCTTGTTCCGCCAAGAACAGCTGCTGCAATAGCTAAAAACTCGTATGAGTAAAAACCAGTTACAACAACTGAGCCGAGTGTGATAATCCATAAACAGCCTGCAACACCACATATTGCACCACAGATGATAAGAGCTGCACTTTTAATTCTATCAGTATTGATACCAATATTTTTAGCAACTTCTTCATCGCTGCCAACCGCTAAGAGCTTTCGCCCAAATGGGGTTCGTTTCAGTACCACACTACATACTATTACGATAAAGAAAACTACAAATAGCAGCACAGGGAAACCACCAAGAGGTTCAATTTTTGCTTGTCTTAAGAAAGAAAGACTAAATAAACTGATAGTTTTATCATGTGTAATAATTTTTGCCACCGCTCTAATAACAAGCATCATGCCCATAGAAACTAACATTGAATTCATTTTGAATTTAACAATAAATAAGCTGTTGATCCATCCAATGAATGTTGCCAGTGCTATACCTGCTAAAAACGCTAGTACTATTGGTGTATCAAAGTTTTTTATTAAAATTCCAGCTAAACACCCAGAAGCATAACCCATCGCTCCAACAGACAGGTCAATAACCCCTACCAATAGAGCAAATGTTACTGCGATAGTAACAAGAATTAATGGTCCACCATTAAACATTGTTGTATACATATTTTTAAGCGTTAAGAAGCTGTCCGAACCCATTGTAAAGACAATAAAAATAAGAATTAACACAATATAAGTTGAATATTGGAAAATATTATCTAATTTGAACTTTTTAGTTTTCATCATTTTCCTCCTGTTTTACGATACCAGCCATAAGTGCCTCTTTAGAAAATTCTTCTCTATTTACTTCACCAACAAGTTTACCTTCAGCGATAACGATAATTCTATCACAAATATTCATGATTTCTTCAAGCTCTGATGAAATAACAACAAATGACATTCCATTTTCAGACTTTTCAAAGATAAGATTTTGTATCTCTGTTTTTGCACCGACGTCAACACCTTTTGTTGGCTCATCCATAAACAGAATATCCGGATTTTTCAAAAACCATTTAGATATAATAACTTTCTGTTGGTTACCACCGGAGAGTTTGCTCACAATCATGTTTTCGTCAACCGCTTTAACATTAACCTGCTTCATTAATGTACGAGATTCCTCATTTTCTTTTTTTGTATTAAGTATACCAAGCAGTTTTGATGCAAACCTGCCAATAACAGAGCTTGTTATATTCTTGCTTATTGGCATATCCAAGAAAAGACCGTCATGATGTCTGCCTTCAGTAAGGTATCCCACATGCTTATATAGTTGTTTATGAGTAACTTCTTCTAATTTGCCGTCTTTGCCAAATAATACTTTACCGTCTGTCTTTTTATCAATGCCAAGAAGAGTATTGAACAACTCAGATCTTCCGGATCCCAGCAATCCCCATACACCAAGAATTTCACCTCTATGCAAATCAAAGCTAACATCTTTAGGGAACTTAATACCTGATATGTTTTGTGCTTTCATTACAATCTCATCTTTATCTCTAGCATCTTTACGTTCCGCACCTTCGACTAGGTGCCCAAGCATAAAGTTTACTAATTGCTCTTTGCTAAGCTCCACAACAGGAGCCTCCCCTGTTTTATTGCCATCTCTTAGCGCAAGAACCCTATCACACAATTCAAAAATCTCATCCAAGTAGTGAGAAATATAGAATATGATATAACCTTGAACCTTTAGGTTGTTGATGATTTCAAAAAGTTTAGCTGTTTCATGGTCAGAAAGTGATGCAGTAGGTTCATCAAATAATAATATTTGACCCCCCTGACTTAAAGCTCTTGCAATTTGAATCATCTGCTTTTCACCAACTGTTAATGAATAAGCCGGTGCTTCTAAATCAATACGACAGTCCAAAGCATCTAAATGCTTTTTAACTTCTGCTTTCATATCCTTTTTATTCAAAAAAGGTGTTTTCCCTTTAGTCCATTTATTAAAATCACTGGCTAATACGTTTTCAAATACGTTTAGTGTATCAAATACTTGTACTTCCTGCTGAATAAAAGCAATACCTAACTCTTCTGCTTCTTTAGGATTTTTAATTTTTACGTTCTCTCCATTAATAACAATACTGCCACCCTTATCAGGTTGTAATAACCCTCCCAAAATGTTCATCATAGTAGATTTGCCTGCACCATTTACACCTACAACGCCAAGCACTTCGCCTGGATTTGCAGTAAATGAAACATCTGACAATGCTTTTACACCTGGGAAAGTTTTGCTTATATTATTAAGTTGAAGCGACAACTTCTTTTCCATAATATCCTCCTTATGCTGCTTTCCTTGCAAGATAATAGTTTTTAAACGAACTTATCCCCATTGCAAATATTATAATGCTGCCCTTTATTAATGTTGTATAGTAGTCTGATACACCGAGTAGGTTCATAACGTTGTTGATACCAACGATCAAGAAAGCACCCAACACAGCGTCCCTAACTCTACCCCTACCACCATTAACAGCAACACCACCGATAACCGCTGCACTGATGATATCTAGTATTTGTCCTTGAGGTCCCATAGTTGCTCTAGCTGTTGCTAATGATGCAGTATTGATAATACCTGCAAGTGCTGCACAAACACCAGCGATAACATAAACGGTTAAAATGATATTATCGGTATTAATACCCGATACTCTTGCCGTTTCTTCTTTATTGCCGATATAGTAAACCTTTCGTCCAAAGGATGTACCTGTTAGGATAAAATCAAGAATAGCAGGAATGACGATAAGCATACCAATTACTGTATATTTATTGAAAAAGTTTGAAAACGAAGATGGTAAAACCGGCAGTCCAACTCCTCCACCAACAACTGTTGCAAGACCAGTAGCAACTGTCATCATTGAAAGCGTAACAACCAAAGGAACCATTTTTAATTTAGCAATAGCAGCACCATTGATTAGACCAAAAAAAGCACCTGCTAATAACAAGATTATACATCCGATTACCAAATGAACTCCAGTTATAACTTCAAAACTTGTCATAAAAGCAACACCAATAACTGACGAAGCCGCCATAACCGCTGGACAGGAAATATCCATTCCACCGGTAATAAGAACAAAAGTAACCCCAGCTGCCATAATAGCAATAGGCGCAACTTGCGCTAATAAGTTAGTTATGTTTGCCCAAGTCACAAAATTCTCTACTGTAAGTGATAACACGACAATCATACCAGCAATAGCAACCAGCATGCCCAAAAGTTGTTTATTTCTTTGACCAAATAATTTGATTTTTTTTAACAAAATTTTTCCCTCCCACTTTAAATTTTTAGAATAATATTTTAAAGAGTATGTTTCACAGATTAAATAAACCGTGAAACATACCCATTAAAATATTCAAGCATATTATCTTAGCTTTTAATTATAATCTGATTTTATAAAATAGACAGGCGAGGTTACAATAACCTCACCTTATCCATTATACTTTACTAATAGTTAACTAATTCATTATATTACTATAATGTCTTATTTGTAGTCATGACCCCATAAGAATACATCTGGGTCAGCTAAAATATCATCAATGTTATCATTTGTAGCCAATGTACCTAGAGTAAGTTGCATTTTTTCAACTTCTTTGCCTTCTAGTAAGTCAAAAGCTGATTTTGCTGCATTAACAGCGAACATCCAGCAACCTTGGTCAACTGCAGTATCGATATATCCAGCTTGGAGCATTTCAATTGCTATTGGGAAAATATCTGATGATGCAAGATAAACGTGACCTTCTTCACCGCGTGGATACCATTTATCATTGTTTTCCATAGCTACTTGGATACCAGGCATCATGAAGTCTGATGATGTATATAGACAGTTAGCTTCTGGGTGAGCTTGAAGTGCTGCGTCTACGCTGTCACGAGCAACGTCTGGCTCCCAGTTACCGCTATCACACACGATAACTTCTAGATCTGGATAACCAGCATCTACAAGTGCTCTTCTTAGTCCTGTTTCTCTGTTAGTAGCGTTTTCGTCTATAACTTGACCATGAACGTCTATCATAACTGTTGGTTCAATTCCGTCTGCTTCCATAATTTCAAACATTTTCATAACGCCAACGTAAGCTTGTTCTTCAGAAGCGAAGTTAACTGTTGTGTCTGGAACTTGAGCGCCTGTAGCATCTGGAGATACAGCGCGACAGTATGAGATGTATAGAGCATCTGCTTCGTGTACTTCTTCTACTGATGCTAAGATTGCTTGTGAGTCATTGCAAGGAACGAAGACAACTTCACAACCTTTAGCAAGAAGGTCTTTAATGTCGTTAGCTTGCTTAACAGAGTCACCATCAGCATTAGTAGCAGTCCATTCAACCTTATAACCACGTTGTTCAGCTTCATATTGAACTCTAGTATACAAATAATCTTCCCATGCCTGGAATGCTGGAGCCATTTTACTTTGCATAGCTACACCCATTTTTATTACTTTAAGTTCCTCTGACGCGTCACTAGAATCTGTTGTGTCTGCTGCATCTGATGATGTTGCGCTATCGTCAGCTTTAGGTGTACAACCAGCAAATGCGCTTAGTGCTAGCACCATTACTAACATAATAACTAAAATCTTTTTCATTTCTTTCCTCCTAAATTCTTATAAATTACAACTGTAAAAAACAATTTAATAAAAAAATTGATACTGATATGAGACAACTTATTTTTTATTAAATATTATTGCAATTGCTATTACTTTTTTGATATTATATTATTTAATTACATTTGTCAAGACATTTGCTAATTAATTTAGAATTTGTCATGACTTTTGTTAATTTTTATTGACACACAATTTTTTTGCTGATATACTTGCTCATATACTTACATACCTCTGCAATAGATAATTAATATAAGGATAAGAAAAACTTATATTTTAATATTAATAAGAAATTAAAGGAGATTGATATGGCTGACGCAAAAGGAAATAAAATTGCAAAAAATTATCACTTGGATACACCAGTTAAAATGGAAGGTTTCCATGTAAAAGGCATGAGCAATGTAGACTGGGGTATGAAAAATAGACTTTCAAGAATTTTTAACCCAGAGAGTGGTAACTCAATTATGCTTGCATTTGACCATGGATACATCATGGGGCCAACTGCCGGTCTCGAAAGGTTGGATATCGTAGTTCCAGAATTAGCAGATGATGTTGATTGTTTTATGGGTACAAGAGGTGCATTACGTTCTTGTATACCACCAAAATATACAAATGCTGTTGCATTAAGAGTTACCGCAGGTTCAACTGTTGCATCTGACGATGTTACTCATGAAATTATTGGTGTTAATATGGAAGATGCTCTTCGTATGAACGCTTCTTGTGTTGCTGTTCAAACTTTTATAGGTGTTCCTGAAGAGGAAAAGAACTCAATTCAAAACTTAGTACAAACTGTGGATGCTGGATACCGTTACGGTGTACCAACATTAGGTGTTATCGCTGTTGGAAAAAACATGGTTAGAGATACAAGGTTCTTCTTACTAGCTACAAGAGTTGTAGCAGAGTTGGGTGCAAACATTATTAAAACTTATTACTGTGAAGACTTTGAAAAAGTAGTATCTGCATGTCCTGTACCAATTGTTGTTGCTGGTGGTAAAAAGGTTCCCGAAAAGGACGCTTTAGAACTTGCTTATAACGCAATTTCAAGAGGAGCTAGAGGTGTTGATATGGGTAGAAACATCTTCCAAGCAGAAGATCCAAAAGCAATGGTAAAAGCAGTAAACATGATTGTACATCAAAATTCAAATGTAAATGCAGCGTATGAGTTCTATTTAGACACTAAGAAAAAATAAGGGATAGACTGCCAATTATGCGTTGAAATCTGGATCAACCTTAGGCAAAGAGATGTAATCTTAATAATTATATGGAAGTGGTTTTTATGGGTAATATACCAGAGACTAATAAGACCAATTTTATCACAAAAAGATTGGTAAAAAGGGTTTGACGTGCGTCAAAAGGTACAAGTGGTGCATTTAAGGTTGTATTAGTTCCGTAAAAAAAATAATATAAAATAGAAGGAGAAGTATTATGGCAATAGAGTATATGCATATAGGTATTCCTATAACAGACAAAAAACCTAACATGACTTATGTTGAGGAAATGAAATTGTGGTTGAGCAACCCAGATGACTATGATTACAAAATCGAATATTTAAAGTTCGAAGAAGGCGGCCCTTTCCCTGAGATTATGCACAGAAACCCACATGTTGCATATAAAATGGATGATATGACACCTTATATAGAAGATGCTGACGAAGTAATCTTTGGACCAGTTGATGGAGGTCCAGGTGTGCGCATGGCATTTATCATAAAAGACGGAGTAATTATTGAACTCTATGAGTCTAAATAGCAAACATTTTCTAAAGTAGAACTAGAATAATAAAAATGAAAAATAGAATGACTCCAGAATTAAAATTGGGGTCATTTTGTTTATCATTTACATTTATTTATATCTACTCCGTTATAGATAGGACACTTATTTTAGTTTCTAAAATAGGAATAATATAATTGAAAGGAAAAATCTATGAAAGCAATTTTTTTGACATCAAATAAAGAGAAAGGGCTGAATGTTTATAACAATAAAAACGTAGATAAAATACGTAAGGAATTTGATATTGAGAACACTATTTACACAAAGAAAGACATAATATCTTCAAATAATGATTTTAGCGATGTAGAAATAGCGTTTGGCTCGTGGGGAGTGGAAGAGTTCTCTGTTGAAGAAATTAAAGAAAACCTGCCTAACCTTAAAGGTATCTTTTATGTAGGTGGTTCAGTTAAATATTTTGCCAAACCATTTTTAGAAGCAGGTGTTAAGATCTGCGGTGCATGGCAAGCCAATGCTGTAGCTGTAGCTGAGTATGTTGTTTCTCAAATGATATTAGGTACAAAAGGCGTATTTTTATCTAGGATAACCAATGCCAGTGAGTGGGATGTGAAAAAGAAATTGGTTATACCTGTAAAAGGTTTTTATGGCATTAAGATCGGTATTCTAGGTAGTGGTGCTATAGGCAGAAAAGTGATAGAATTTCTTTCTAATTATAAAGATAATCAATTAGATATTTATCTATATTCACCTAGCCTTACTGATGAAAAATCAGAAAAACTTGGTGTGAAAAAAGCAAGTCCTCAACAGATTTTTAAAGAATGTGATATCATTTCAAACCATATTGCAAACAATCCTCAAACCTTTGGTTTTTATACAAGTGAGTTATTTGAACTAATGGATGAGCAAGTGGTATTTATTAATAGTGGCAGAGGACAGCAAGTTGTAGAAAATGATTTAGCAGAAGCAATGAGGAAAAGACCACAATCATGTGCTCTTTTAGACGTTACTTACCCAGAACCGCCAAATGATAGTTGCCCATTCTTCTCAGTTGAAAATATATTTATAAATCCACATATTGCTGGTAGCCAGAATAATGAACTTGAAAGAATGGTTGACTATATTTTAGAAGATGCGACTTCATTAAAAGATGGAAAGAAATTAAAGTACGAGATTACTTTGGCAGCATTATCTCATCTAGCATAGCATAAAATATTCTGCTACAAAGATTAATTCATTATATTGATTAGTTATTAAGCTGATTTTGACGTTTAATAATCATAGCTTTTATAAAAGCTTAATAGTTACATTTATTATAAATGTAACTATTAATTTAGATTAAACATGTTTTGCAATGTAAATTCGTGTTCAGACAGTCTTTTTACCACTTCTTGTGCAATTTCTTGATCTACGAATATATGAGTTAAAATACCAGTTTTAAGTGCACCAATTAGATTATCCACAGTTACATTGCACCTGCATATACCCATTACGACATCAGCTTTTTTAAGCTGTTCCAACGGTATTCTATATACCACATCGTTTTCATTTTCTATTATAGTGCCCTCTTTATCGTAGTAATAGGAAACCATGTGACCAACTGCATCTTTAAGCTTACTTCCAAATCTTGAAGCTGTTGCAAGATCAGGAACTGAAGGATGATTCTCAATATTCACGATTGCAAAGTTTACCTTCTCCCAACTTTGTTGAATCTTCCTGAAAAAATCAAGCTCATTAACGCTTTGCAGTTCTTCATTTGTTTCATAAAAAGCGGGTGCAAGAGCAAAGTGCGGTTCACATCCCGTGGCTTGTCCAAAGGCCCTACACAACTCATCCGTATGATAGTTCTTGTTAGCTGTAGCTGAGTTGCCAACTAGTGAGCATACACTACCATTTAGCATAAGTTTCTCATCTTGAATTTCCATGAATTCCACAACATCACCAATCATATTCCCCCAGCTAATTCCAATACAATCTCCATGATTTGCTGTTTCTTTAATAAATTCATACGATGATTTAACAATCATCTTTTCTGTCATGCTTTTTGAGTTTACACCATTGATAAGGCTTCCACCCTTTATATTATAGGTTTTACAAAGAATTCCCATAATATTATTATCCATTTCAAATGGTGAATTTATTTTAATTTCAACAATACCAAGCTCTTTTGCATCAGATAACAAAATGCTAATTAGCGGTCGTGAAACACCAATAACTTTAGCTATTTCACTTTGGTTCATATTGTCCTCATAGTACATTTTAGCTACGGTAACAAGCTTTTTCATTCTTTCTGTATCCACTGATAACTCCAAAACATTCTTATTTGTTTTACTTAACACATTTATATTATATACTATTAAATGCAAAAAATATTATACTATCTCATTTATCCACATACCATCAATATCTATTGTTTACGATTAAAAATTATTTAATACTTTAACTTAAGCTATATAAAATCATTGAATATATTCGATTTCATATGCAAAAAGTTATAAACTGTTTTTTGTGCATGAATATGAAATAATCTATGATTAATTAAATTGAATTAAAATAGTTATAATATACATATAAAAAACACCAACTGATTTAGTAAATGTTCAAATACTTTAATTTGTTTAGGCTTTTTTGATATTTGTATAATGATTATCTTTTTTAATAAATCACAAATTCCTAACGCATTCCACAATATATCATAAAACTTTATTACTATAATTTATCGGCATAACTTGAGTACATTTTACCATATTTCCTGATTTCTTGCAAAACGTGAGAATGATCTGGTAAGGATTAAGCAATATATATTTACAACCTAAGATATGTGTAAAAGATAAAATTTCATTACTCTTACTTCTATAACTTACATTAAAATGGTATCACATTGGTATCGCTCACTGCGCTTCATGTTAGTAGTAAAAAATTGATACACGACATGTAGTGTTATGATTTTTCTTAATCCACTACATTGTGTGTTTTCTTTGTTTTTCTAATTAATAGTTTTAAATAATAAGCTATCTACTTGCTCTCTTACTTTTGCTTTGCAAAATGTGCTGCTTCTAGATAGCCTTTATGGGTACTTTATTTGTGTTAAACATTCTTCTTGGAGAATGTTTCTTACTCCCACTCAATAGTCCCAGGTGGTTTTGATGTGATATCATAAACTATTCTATTAATATGCGGAACTTCATTAATTATTCTACTTGATATTTTTGCAAGCACTTCATGAGGAATTCTTGCCCAGTCAGCTGTCATAGCATCAACAGATGTTACTGCTCTTAGAGCCAATACATAGTCATAAGTTCTGGCATCACCCATTACACCAACTGTCTTTGTATTGGTTAATGCAGCAAAGTATTGCCAAATTTCTCTGTCTAGTCCTGCAATTTTTATTTCGTCTCTATAGATGTAGTCAGCTTCTTTTAATATTTCCAGCTTATCTTTAGTTATTTCACCCATTATTCTAATAGCAAGACCTGGACCAGGGAAAGGTTGGCGCCATACTAAATCTTCACTTAATCCTACTTCGAGTCCTACTTTTCTGACTTCATCTTTGAATAAGTCTCTTAACGGTTCAACGATATCTTCAAAATCCACATGATCTGGTAAACCACCAACATTGTGATGGCTCTTTATTACTGCAGCGTGACCTACACCTGATTCAACAACATCAGGATATATAGTTCCTTGAGCTAAATAGTGTATTTTTCCTAATTTTTTGGCTTCTTCTTCAAATACACGTATAAACTCTTCGCCTATTATTTTACGCTTTGTCTCAGGATCGGAGACTCCATCAAGTTTTGATAAAAATCTTTCTTCTGCATTTACTCTAATAAAGTTTAAGTCAAAGCCTTCTGTAAATATTTTTTCAACATTATCACCTTCGTCTTTTCTTAAAAGACCATGGTCAACAAAGATGCAAGTAAGGTTTTTACCTATTGCCTTTGATAGCATAACAGCAGCAACAGATGAGTCTACACCACCTGATAGTGCAAGCAATACTTTTTTATCGCCAATCTTTTCTTTTAAATCAATAATTGACTGCTTCGCAATGTTTGACATTGTCCAGTCACCACTGCATTTGCAAACTTTGTATAAAAAGTTTACTAGCATATCTTGACCATTTTTAGTGTGCTCAACTTCAGGGTGAAATTGAACTGCATATAGATTCTTTTCTTCATTATACATTGCAGCAACAGGACAAGTACCTGTCGTTGCACTAGTTATAAAACCTTCTGGAGGAGTATGTATTTGGTCTGTATGACTCATCCAACAAATTTGTTCTTTATCTAGATTATTAAACAGTTTACAGTCACTGTCTACATCAACTGTTGTGAAGCCATATTCTCTATGGTCAACGCTTTGAACTTTGCCGTCTAATAAATGGCACATAAGTTGCGCTCCATAGCATATACCTAAAATAGGAATACCTAAATCAAAAATTCTTTTGTCAATACTAGGAGCACCATTTTCATATACAGAGTTTGGGCCCCCTGTAAATATTATTCCTTGGGGATTATAACTAGCTATTTTTTCTATAGAAGTAGTATAAGGTAATATTTCGCTATATACATTAGCTTCTCTAACTCTTCTTGCTATTAACTGATTGTACTGTCCGCCAAAGTCCAAAACTATTACAGTCATTGAATTCTCCTAGCATATATAATTAATTTTATTTTAACTGATACGCAACGCTTATACCACTACCACCATATAAACTTGTAGTATGATGGGATGCATTGCAAACTATTATTTCCTCAAAATAATCTAACCCTAGTACACGCCTGTATAACTCAGCAAAGTAATCTTCATCTGAATATGTGTGTACCATAAATATTCGTTTAGGATCTATAGAGTGTATGTCTCTAAAAATATCTCTAAAGTAAGATGCCATGGCCTTATCCATAGTATTACCAACCTTCTTGACATCAAAACTTTGATTTTCGTATACTGCAAATTCATATTTGTAGTTTAGTACATTACCAATAGAAACTATCCTAGGGCAGTAACCAGAGTATTGCAAAAATTCTACTGAATCTGCTAGACCATATTGCTTGAACTTATCCATAGATCGTTCAAACCTTATTGCTATTGCATTGGCTGACTCATTATTTTTCGCCATCTCTGCAGCTTTAATTGCCATAATTCCAATGCTAGTAGACAATTGATGAGTATCTATGATATGAATATTTGCATTCGGGAACCTAGTGGATGCGTGACACGCACAATCATAATTAGAAACTATTGTACTTCCTGCCGTAAAGCAGATAATTTCCATACCTTTGTTTATGTGCTTTTCAAAAGCCTTAGTATATGCTTCAGTACTTACGCCTTTAATAGCTGGCGTGCTTTTATTGTCCTTTATCCAGCTGACCATTTCATTAACATCTAGATTTTTAGCTGACACATAAGTTTCCCCTATTAAAAAATCAATAGGTAATACTTCTATGTCATACATATCTGCTACATCTTGCGAGATATCACTGATAGAATCTGTTATTATTTTTACGTTCAATTTAATCACCTCAAAGTATATTGATATATTTATTTTATATCTATAAGTAAAATTTTGGTGTTTCAAACGTAAAAGTTATAATTGGTTAATGATACTAACTATTCAATTATCTTGTTCCGTAGTTTGGAGCTTCCTTAGTTATATATATATCATGAGGATGACTCTCTTTTAACCCTGCAGATGTAACTCTCATGAATTTACTGTCACTTCTTAGTTTTTGTATTGATTCTGTTCCACAATAACCCATACCAGATTTTAATCCACCTACTAACTGGAAGATTGTATCTGTTAGTGCCCCTTTAAATGGAACACGTCCTTCTACACCTTCTGGAACTAATTTCTTTTTGTTATCTTGGAAGTATCTATCTGATGAACCTTCTTCCATAGCACCGATAGAGCCCATACCTCTGTATACTTTATATGAACGTCCTTGATACATTTCAATTGCTCCAGGGCTTTCTTCTACACCAGCTAACATTGATCCTAGCATTACTGCATTTGCACCAGCGGCTATTGCTTTAACAACATCACCTGAATATTTTACTCCACCGTCAGCAATTATAGTTTTGCCCATTTTGTCTGCAACTTCTGCACAGTCTATTACAGCTGTAATTTGTGGCACACCAATACCAGCAACTATACGAGTTGTACAAATAGATCCAGGCCCTATACCAACTTTAACAACATCAGCACCATGTTCTATTAATGCTTTTGTTGCCTCACCAGTTGCACAGTTACCAGCTATTAAGCATACATCAGGATATTTATCTTTTACTTTTTTAACGGCATCTAATACAAACTGTGAATGACCATGGGCTGTATCTAGTGCAATAACATCAACTTTTGCATCACATAAAGCTTCTACCCTATCCATCATATTATCAGATATAGTAACCGCTGCACCCACCAATAATCTGCTTTTTGAGTCCTTTGATGATTTTGGATACTTCACTGCTTTTTCTATGTCTTTTATGGTAATTAATCCTTTAAGCATGAAATCATCGTCAACTAATGGTAGCTTTTCAATTCTATGCCTTAGCTAATATCTTTTAGCATCATTAATATTAATTCCTTCTTTTGCAGTAATCAACTTATCGCTAGTCATTACCTCTTTTATTTTTCTGTGAAAATCAGTTTCGAATCTTAAATCTCTATTTGTTAATATGCCAACTAGCTTATTATTTTCTGTAATTGGAACACCTGATATTTTGTATCTTGCCATCAATGCATTTGCATCTGATATTAAATGTTCTGGTGATAGGAAAAATGGATCTGTTATTACTCCATGTTCGCTTCGTTTCACTTTGTCTACATGAGATGCCTGCATCTCTATTGACATGTTCTTGTGTATAATACCAAGTCCGCCTTCTCTTGCCATGGATATTGCCATGTTTGCTTCTGTGACTGTATCCATTGCTGCGCTTACAAGGGGAATATTTAGCTTAATATCTTTTGTTAGATATGTAGCAGTATCCACATTATTAGGTAAGACAGTGCTATGGGCTGGAATCAAAAGCACGTCATCAAACGTTAAGCCTTCTTTTACTACTTTTTCACTATAATTAATGCTCATAATTGTTACATACCTTTCATGATTTCTACCTGTATATATTTTTACAATTTTATCAAAATGATTGTTGGCTGTCAACAAAAATATAATTTATATTTTGTCTCGCTTTTCTAACTATATTGGCAATATATATGAAATTGAGATTGCCTTATTAATAATACATATTATATAATAAATCTTTAATACTAATTTAAAGGAGAATTTAAAATGATTAGACGAAACAAAGACATGACAATCGACAAAAAGTTTGAACTTCTAGGCGGCAAAGGCACAGTTGAAATGAAGCATATTTTCAAAGCAGATGAGCTAGATGCAAAAACTAGAATCTGTTGCGAGGTTACACTACCACCTCATAGTTCTGTAGGTGCTCATGCCCATGATGGAGAGGAAGAGGTATATTACATTTCAAAAGGTATTGCAACTGTTGATGATAATGGCAAAGAAAAAACTCTTTATACTGGTGACGCAATGCATACTGGTAATGGTGCTTTTCATTCAATTACTAATAATACCGACGAAGACATGCAATTTATTGCGTTGGTTGTAGTATATTAAGGCAAGTATTTTTAATACTTGTATACGTAGGATGTCGTACGTATATTTGGTGAGTTAAGAAGCTTTGTACTTATTCTACAAAGCTTCTTTTTCATTAATTCTTTATTGCGTCTTTTAACTGAGTTATTGTATTAGGTAATGTTTCTACCAATCTTTCCACTGTAGAGTTATAAGTTACTGGTAACATTGTTATATTATTTCCTGATGCAACAATAAAACCTATTGGTTGTAATGTTACCCCTGCTCCTGCTCCTCCAGCAAAAGGATATGCTCCATTTTTTGCAACTTCTTCTTGAGCTTTTTCTGATTTCTGCTTAGAAGCGTCTACTTCTCCTCCTCCAGAGAAGAATCCAAATGTAACTTTTGAGATAGGTACTATTAATGTATTATCGTGTGAGATTATTGGGTCTCCTACAATAGTGTTTACATCCACCATACTTTTAATTTTATCCAGTGTAGTATCCATCATGCCGTTAATGTTGTTGCCTTCCATACTCGAATCCTTTCTATGCAAATAATTTTTTTCTTGTTTTAATCTTGTATTCAATAAATGAAATTATAATATTTAGTACACTCATATGTATTTTCAAATCAAATGAAAAACCCCAGTTAGTGTATTGAATATTCTGAATTACTTTTATATTGGTTAAAGTATCTATACTCTCTAATAAAGAGCAGAGTGCACTGCTTGTTAATGCATATGTTGGGGTTAGATTTGCTGTAGCAATAGTATAACTTACATCTATATTTCCTCTTAAATATCTTAGAAATCCTGTATCAAATTCTTTTTTCGCTTTCTTTTCTTTCTTTTTTAATTTAATATGCTTAATTTCAAATAGCCTTATCTTACCAAGCAGTAAGTAATATAGACCAAATTCATACTTTGATCCATGTGCATTAAATACTATTTCCACCCCATGATGGAATATTAAAACAAAGCATATTATTAAAAATATTATTACAGCTATAAACACATAAGTATTTTGTGTTAAAAATCTTAAATAATTCTAGGATAAAATTGTAAATAATATTTATATAATGTATATAAATGATTTTCATGCATTGACTACACACCACAAAAAAAGCTATAATTAGGCGTTATTATGAAATATTATGAAAAACAAGACACCATAGTTGCTATTGCTACCCCTAATGGAAAAGGGGCAATTGCTATTGTAAGACTATCAGGAAAAGATAGTCTTAGCGTTGCTAACGCTATATTTAAAGGCAATCCTCTTAAAGACAGATTAGTAACATATGGTTATATTATTGACAACAACACTAAGATTGATGAAGTAAATATAGTGTATATGAAAGCACCTAGAACATACACTGGCGAAGATACTGTGGAAATATACTGCCATGGTTCTATGTATGTAGCTCAAAGAGTAGTTGAAGCATGTGTTAAACATGGTGCTAGATTAGCAATGCCTGGTGAATTTACTAAGACAGCATTTTTAAACGGTAAACTAGATTTATCTCAAGCTGAGGCAGTAATAGACGTTATTAATGCCAGTACACAATCAGCAAAAGATATTGCTCTAAATCAATTGTCTGGTAGGTTGAAAAACAGTATAACAACTTTGATGGTACTGTTAACAAGGTGTATTGCCCAAATAGAAGTAACTGTTGACTATCCAGAAGAAGATATTGAAGATGTCACAATTGATGCATCACTAGAAACTGTAGGAAAAGTTCTAGAATATGTAAACAAAGCAATTGCTCAATCTGAGCGAGGTAAAATATTTAAGTCAGGAATTCGTTGTGCAATAGTTGGACAGCCCAATGTAGGTAAGTCATCTTTGCTTAATGCTATACTAGGCGAAAGCAGAGCTATTGTTACATCTGTAGCAGGCACTACCCGTGATACTCTGGAAGCCCATATTGATATTTCTGGTGTTGAAGTGATATTGACAGATACTGCAGGAATACGTGAAAGTGGCGATTATGTAGAAAAAATCGGTGTAGATAGAGCATATGAAGCTGCAAATAATGCTCACTTGATTTTGTTTGTACTAGATATGTCCAAAGAAATTGATGGTAGAGATATTGAGCTTTATAATCATATAAAGCATAAACCTAATGTAATTGTGCTAAACAAAGAGGATGTGACTATAGATAATTATGAAAAGCAACTATCTAAATTAGATATGAGTGATAATAAGGATATTGTTACTATAAGTGCTTCAGAGAGCATGGGCATAAACACATTAGAAGAAAAGATATTTGAATTATTTAATAAAGACTCTAGTATTTCAGCAGGAGAAATTGAACTATCTAATGTTCGCCATATTGATGCAATCAATAAAGCTCAAAAATCTTTGCTAACTGCACAGGAAACTTTATTGAGCAGAATGCCTGTTGATTTAGCAGTAGTAGACATTAGAGATGCACTACATGCACTCGGTGAAATAACCGGTGAGAATGTAGATGAAGATGTTATAAATACGATATTTAGTGAATTTTGCGTAGGTAAGTAATGAATATAAACAGGCTAAGAGAATTTGATGTAATTGTTGTAGGGGCAGGTCACGCTGGATGCGAGGCTGCTCTTGCTAGTGCACGACTAGGAAATAATACTTTGTGTTTGACTATAAACTTAGATGGCGTTGCTATGATGGCATGTAACCCATCAGTTGGAGGAACATCTAAGGGACATTTAGTATGTGAGATCGATGCTTTAGGCGGGCAAATGGGCATAAACATAGATAAAACATCTATACAGATGAAGATGTTGAATTTATCAAAAGGTCCTGCTGTACACTCACTTAGGGCACAAGCTGATAAAAAAGATTATCATAAGGAAATGAAGGCTACTTTGGAGCAGACAGATAATTTGCTTCTAAAGCAAGATGAAGCTGCAGAGATACTTGTAGAAGACAATGAGATTAAAGGAATTAAAACAAGTATTGGAATTACTTATTATGCAAAGGCTGTAATACTGTGTACAGGTGTATATTTACAGAGCAAAATTATAATTGGTGAATATGTAAAGAATCAAGGCCCTAGTGGACTGTTTGGAGCAGATGAGCTAACCAAAAGCCTACTTGAAAATAATATAGAAATAGCAAGGTTTAAAACTGGTACTCCTGCCCGTGTAGATTCACGTTCTTTGGATCTATCCAAAATGGAAATACAAGAAGGTGTGGATGATATTTATAATTTTTCATTTACTGAAGTTGAAAATGATAGACCTATCTCTCCTTGCTACTTAACGTGGACAAACGAGAAAACTCATCAAATAATTAAAGATAACTTGCATCGCTCTCCACTTTACTGTGGTGACATTGAAGGAACTGGCCCTAGATATTGCCCTTCCATAGAAGACAAAGTTGTACGCTTTGCTGATAAAAACAGACATCAGGTATTTATTGAACCCGAAAGCCAAGGAACAAACGAAATGTATGTTCAGGGTATGTCCACATCTTTACCTATTGATGTTCAAATAGCAATGCTAAGAACTATTGAGGGCATGGAAAATGTGGAGATAATGCGTGCTGGTTATGCAATAGAATATGACTGCATCAATCCAACTCAGCTTGATGCTTCCTTGATGTTTAAAAACATCAATGGATTATTTGCAGCTGGGCAAACCAACGGATCATCAGGATATGAAGAAGCTGCTGCACAAGGGCTAATTGCTGGCATTAATGCTTCTCAATACATAAACAATAATGAGCCTTTAATATTATCTCGCTCTGATGCTTACATAGGCGTGTTAATAGATGACCTTGTAACAAAGGGTACTAATGAACCATATCGTATGATGACATCTCGTGCAGAGCACAGACTATTATTAAGGCAGGACAATGCTGACTTACGCCTTACAAGTCTAAGCCATGATATTGGTTTAGCGAGTAAGGAGCGTTATGAAAAAACACTTAAAAAGCAGGATGAAGTAGAAAAAATAAAAGCACAGCTAGGAAGCAAAAACTATTCCCCAAAATCTTTGGAAGAATTATTTACAGATTCCAATGAAACAACTCCTTCACATGCTATATCATTAACAGATGCTTTAAAAAGAGTTAATATAACTATGGATACGATAATTAGGCATAATTTGTTTGATCCAAGTGATTATATGCGAGATTCTGTATTGCAGGCTCAAATACAGATAAAATATGAAGGCTATATTAATCGTCAGCTCTTGCAGGTTAATAAGCAAAAGAGAATGGAATCGTTCCGTCTTGAAAACATAGATTACCTATCACTAAAGGGTCTTAGAAAAGAAGCTGCTCAGAAATTAAATGACATTAAGCCTAAAAATGTAGGGCAGGCTTCAAGGATATCCGGTGTATCTCCAGCTGATATTGGTGTGCTATTGATATATTTAGAAAAAGAAAGGCAAAGCTAGTGGATAATACAAACAAAGAATTTTTAGATACTTTAACGAATGGTTTCACCTTATATAAA
>Ga0209692_10001989_pt1 | contig 24464 bp, 22 predicted proteins | sample tdDd472_FD_187129 | JGI IMG/M metagenome (GOLD analysis project Ga0209692, IMG submission 187129) | Marine sediment microbial communities from the Atlantic coast under amendment with organic carbon and nitrate - tdDd47.2 (SPAdes)... | ecosystem: Environmental > Aquatic > Marine > Coastal >... | reverse complement strand
AGGAAAAGTTTTCTCAACAAACTCGGCCATTTTATCCGCTCGTGGCCACCAAGGACGATGAGGAGCTTTGTGCAAATACATCATCATAAATGGTTTTGATTTATCTCGCTTATTATCCAACCATTCTATGGTCAAATCAGTGATAACATCCGATACATAACCATCTTTTCGAATCCGACCATCTCTTGTAATAAAGTCAGGATTGATATAATTACCTTGACCAGGCAGAATCATAAAATCATCAACACCTTTTGGATTGTTACCAAAGTGAAGTTTCCCATACATCGCTGTTGTATAGCCATTTTCCTGAAATATTTGTGGGAATGTTGTCTGAGTATCATCAAACGGGAACATATTATCAATTTTTCCATGTAAGTGACAATGTTTTCCAGTTAGAATGGTTGCTCTGGAAGGTGCACAAATGGAATTTGTAACACAAGCGTTAGTGAATTTCATACCTTCATTTGCAAGACGATCAATATTTGGAGTTTGGATCAGTTTATCATCATAAGCACTGATAGCCTGATAAGCATGATCATCAGACATAATAAAAAGGATATTGGGTTTCTTCTGGACTTTTGGTTTTCCTATACCACAACCCATCAAAGTCAAAGCTGATGTACTTCCCATTACTTTTAAAAAATCACGACGTGAAACTTGCATATTCACTCTCCTCATATTGTTACTACCTTTCAAATGGCATTTTATTCACAGTTTTAATCTGATCAGTCCCTCTGCAAATAAAGGAATTGAATTAAATATTCAAAGGCAAATCTGCTGCACTGAATCTGTCGATATGAGGCTTATAAATTTAATTACATTTTATATATGATAGTCTCCTTCTAGAACCACAGGGTAACAGAATGTTTAGTTATAGAATAAAACAACAGGAACGGGCAATACTTGTTTCTTTCTGACACAATTTTATTCAACCATCTATTGAAGGTTTTACAATTCCTTATCGTTTCACTTCAAAATTTTATAAATAATATCCAAATGCTTTGCAGCCATTTTTATTGTCATTCTGGGTTTTACTCCGTCTACTAGACAATCAAGAAAATGTTTTGTGAAAGCAAAATCATCATCATGATCTTCAGGATTGATTATCTGTAAAGTTTGTTGTTTCTCTCTACCATTTTCATCAATATAATAAAATTCTACTTCTATTGGATCCCAAGAACAGAAACCAAATTCCAACCCACCTTTTGTTCCATAGATTCTGGTTCTATTTGGAACTTCGAAATGCACACCAGCACCTCGTTCATAGTAATAGGTCAAACCAGTATCAAACTTCATATATGCGGCTCCATGTTCTTCTATATTGGATTTAAGATTTAGATTTGAAAGTATTTTCATACCAGTTTTTGTAAAGGAATTACATGTTTCCAATTTTGGTTCATCATTTAACAATCCAAGGTGAAACGAGAAATCATAAACACCCCAATCAACAAAAGGGCCACCTCCGGCTTTCTCTTTATCAAGAGCCCATGTACCTTCAGGATTCCATTCGATGAATGTTCCTCTGGTAGCAGCATTGTGATGAATGTGGTAAACTTCACCAAGTTTTCCATCATCAATGATCTTTTTGATGAAATCAAATTTTGGTTGCAACCGTGCATGACGGCAGGAACATTCCAAAACCATGGAATCAGGATATTGGTCTGCTAATTCTACCATTTTTTTGACATCTCCGATATTTGTAGCAAGCGGTTTTTCCATCACAATGTGTTTCCCCGCTTTCAGGGCAGCTTCAAACATTTTCAGATGAAGAAATGGTGGTGCTGCTATCACTACGGCATCCAGATTTTTATCCGCCAGCATTTCGTTGTAATCCAAGGTTCCATTTGGGATGTTAAACTTTGCCAATTTTTCCTGTAATGTTTTGTCTGTTTTGGTTGCGATCCAACTAATTTGTCCACGTCCATCTTTGTGGATATTTCCTATGTGAACATCGCCAATCATTCCGGCACCGATGATTCCAATATTTTTCTTTGCCATGATTTCTCCATTATCTATTTCAAATCTTTAATTTTCTATTAACCTAGAAATTCCAATATTCCTAAATCGTAGATTATTAGAATAAGATCATCATTGTCAGATTGAGGTTACTTGAAGCACAAGACAGTTTCATGTGATAGCTTTGTTATCGAAGTTGTGTCTTCACGAAGTTTTGCCATAAAAAGTCACCCTTTATGAATCTCAGCGTGACAAGAAATTTATATTTTATTTCAACATTCCTCGTTTTCAAATCCTGTTTAATTTGTTGCAATTTTTTAATCATCCAAATAATATTATAAAAAAAGGGATTGTTTAATTCGAAGTAATCCCTTTTTTTAAATCTTTTTATATGTAATGCTAAATTGAATCTCTTACAATAATCCTTGAAGGATTTATATGGTGGCCTTTTTCACCGGTATTGATCATTTCTGCCATTTTTCGACCCATTTCATGAAAATCAGTAGATAATGTTGTAACACCATCTTTTCCGACGACACTTTTTAAAGGCTCTTCGTTGTGAGATATGAATCCAACTTCTTTTCCAATCTCAAAACCTTGTTCTCGGGCTTCTTTGATCATCATTACTAAATCATCATCATCAGGAACTAAATAACAAGAATTTTTCTCGACAATTACATCTTCTTTCCTTGTTACAACAGTTGATTTGAATCCAAAGTCACGGCAAAATTGAGTAAAACCTGAAAACATTTCTCTATCATGAGGTGCAGAAAATTCACTGATTGGGGCTTTGTATTCTATCAACACAATCTGTTCATATTTTCTCAAACGATCACGCACCTGGGCTAATCCATCATACCAGGAGTTTTTAAAATCCTGACACACAGAGGGATATCCATCGCCATATTCCTGCAATCCTACATCAAGAATGAATGTATTCTGGTTTCCCAGCACATTATCAAACCATTCATGATGGCCGGAACGCTCTTCCAATGGCATTATTATGTAATCAGTATATTGACCAATTGCTTCAAGTATTAATTTTTTATACAAATCCTTATTATAATGATGAAAATATATATCAACCATTGCATTTGGTCCGATATTTTCTAAAAATGCATTAAAAATTGTTTGTTTATAGGACAAAAATTGATCAAACAGAATAAATATTCGATGTTCGATTTCATTGATATTTTTGGAAATATAATAACCTTTTCCAGGCATAGATGAGATAACACCAGTTGTGTTCAATTCCTTATAGGCTTTGATTACAGTATCACGTGCAACACCCAATTTGTCCTTCAGTTCATTAATAGAAGGTAATTGATCACCATGCTGCATATTACCATTTTTAATATTTTTAAAAATTTCCTGTACGATTTGTTTGTACTTTGGAATTCTGTTGTTTTGATCTACCTTTATCATTAAAAAATCGTCCCTAAATTCACTTAATCAGTTCAAGATTGAAAGTTACATAGTTTTCTTTTCATTTCAAAGTTTCAAAATTTTTTACAATCGTGTCAATTATGGACTTTTTATAATTAATTTTCATTTTTGCACTAATATAATGTTCTTGCTAAAACTTCTTTTTGGGTTTCTGGTCCATCATGAAGTGCAAATTTTTGTATATCTAATATAGTTCCAGTTTTATTTATATTCATCTTTTCCATATCAAAATTCACTATACTGTTATGTACAGGTATTAATTTATCTTACATACCATCTAATGTCAAAATGAATGAATAAATAAATAATTACTTCATTCCTCAAAAATTACATTCATGACAAAACCATTCACTATATTAATTTGATTTGATATTTTATTCTATCTACAAGAGGAGTTATTCTATGAGATTTAAATTTTTTCTTATTACTTTGCTGATATCATTTTCTATGTGTACAAAAAAAAAGCCCACGAAAGTTACTTATATTGCCAATATGGGTTTCATGATAGACACTCAAAACAACAAAATCCTCATTGACGCACTTTTTGGTGAAAAGGAACTTGGCTATTGCGATACACCTGATTCTAATATTATTCAGGAAATGATTGAAGGGAAAGGCACATTCAAGGACATAGATTTAGTGCTTGCAACTCACAACCATCAGGATCATTTTCATGCACCCTATGTTCAACAATTTCTGGAGAATAATCCAAAAGCCGGCTTTATTTCGTCATTTCAAGCCACTAATAAATTATCTCAAAATAAACAAATCATTTCACTAACTCCCAAGAAATTGTCAAAACTGGAAACATTGCAAAAGGATATAAAAATAACATTTTTTCGACTACCTCACAGTTCTAATATGATTTCTGATGAACTTTCCGGAGAAAAATATAACAAGCATGAGAAAGTAGAAAATGTCGGGATTTTGATAGAAACCGATGGCGTTAAAATATTTCATAGTGGCGATTCTTATGCAGGTCTGCCGGACGAATTTGAAAAATACAAATTACAGAATGAAGGTATTGACATTGCAATTCTTGACAGGATTTATCTTTTCAATGAAAATGGACAGAAAGTTGTTAAAGACCAGATCAATCCCAAGCATCTAATCATTGGCCATATTAATCCACGTCGGAAAGAAATGTTCAAAAAGTTCGCAAATAAACTGTCAGCGGACTATTTCAGCGTGAAGGTCTTTGAAAATAAAATGGATGTTGAAGTATATAGTTTTTGAATGAGTCTTGATACTTGATTCTGGATTCTTGACTTAAATGGAATTGTGTTATCAAGTATCAAGTATCGAATTACTTCTTCCCTATTTCCATAACCATTCCACCAACCAACTTCGCGAAAAAATTATAGAAAATCACAATCAGGGAAATCCAAAATACAATCCCAATAGAGATCAAGACACCAAAAAGAAAAGACGACATCAGGATACTGCTAAGGCTCATTTCTGCAATTGTATCAACTCCTAAATCACTCAATTCTTCCATCTCTGCACCAATGCTATTTACTAAGCGTAAAATTATCAAAGTCATAAAAGTAAAAAAGATTGTGCCAGTTGTAAGCAAAGTCAAGAATGACATTTTTAGTACAGAACTAAGGCTTATATTTTTGATTTCGTATTTCATATGTTCCTCGAATTATTTGTAGTGGAAAAGTAGGGAAAAAGAGATTTTTTCCAAAGAACAAAAAACTCAATTTTCACATAGTATCTTTTTCATAATTTCATTATACTCATTAAAATCATTGGGATTTATGAATTTGAAAGGGAGAGACATGTTAAAGAAACTATTAATTCTATTAGTATTTACATTAGCAATTCAAGCAACATTGTATCCATGTACAGTTATAGCCGTTGGAAAAAAAGCCTCGGCTGACGGATCAGTAATCATTTCGCACACAGACACTGGCGAAGATTCACGTATTTTTGTAGTTCCTGCACAGACATTCAAAGCAGGATCAAAAGCACCAGTGTACTGGGGAATCCAGGATGCAAAAAACGATCTTCATGATGATGGAGAAATTCTCGGTTACATTCCACAAGTAGAAAAAACATACAAATATTTTCAGTCTGCCTATTCCCATATCAATGAGTACCAACTGGGAATTGGTGAAAGTACAACAGGTCAACGTGAAGAACTCACTTGCACCAAGGAAAACAGTGAAGCCATTATGACCATTGAACAGGCACAAATTTTTGCATTACAAAGATTCAAAAAAGCGAAACCTGCTACAAAATTCATCGGTGAGTTAATGCTTGAATACGGATTCCTGCCATCCAGCGGTGATGGTTCCGAATGTTTAGTAATTGCTGACACTGAAGAGATTTGGGTGTTTGAATGTTTTGGCGTTGGTGAAGGATGGACAAAAGAAAGTGGAAAACCCGGAGCAATCTGGGCAGCCCAAAAACTTCCTGCAGACAAAGCCACAATGATCCCAAACTGGAGCATCATCAAGGAAATCGATGATAATGATACAGAAAACTTCATGGTTTCTGAAAATTACAAACAGGAAGCAATTGATCGCGGTTGGTACAATCCGAATTCCAACAAACCATTCAACTGGCAGGAAACTTATGCACCAACTTGTGTTGTAGAATATGCAACCAGCAGATTTTGGCTATTTCACCAGACCTTTGTTCCTAATCTCAAAGAATGGCCAAATCGCTTTATGACAGTAGATCCATATAAAGGAATTCGTCCTTATTATCAATATGTAGAACCTCTTTCCATTTATCCTTTCGCTGTTACACCGGAAGAAAAAATATCAGTGCAGGATGTGATGAAATTCCAGCGTTCGACCTTCGAAGGTACAATCTATGATATGACAGCAGGCCCGGAATGGCTGGTTTTTGATAGTGTTGGTGTTTATAAAAAAAGTCCTTTGGCAACACCATTTCCAAGCAGTGATCTGAGAACTTTACTAAAAATGACCTATCGTCGTCCTGTTGCCCGTCATCGTGGACATTACGGAATGGTGATCCAACTTCGTGACTGGCTCCCTGATCCAATTGGTGGCGTATACTGGGTTTATCTCGATAATCCTTATTTTAGTCCTTATGTACCAATCTATGCCGGAAATATCTCTGTTGACGATTCCTACAAAACCTACAATCCGGAAAAATATGATGAAGGTTCTGCACGCTGGGCAATCGATTTTGTGGACAATCTTGCCAATCTGAAATTCCAGAAAGTTAGAGAAGATGTCTGGGCTGTAAGAAATCCTTTCGAGGAAAAAATGTTCGCAGAACAGGATAAAATCGAAAAAGAAGCATTGAAACTTCACAAGAAAAATCCAAAGAAAGCACAAAAATATCTAACAAGTTACTCAAATGAAAAGATGCAGGAAGTAACTAAAATGTATCTTGGATTGAGAAATGAGATCATTGTAAAATACACAAATAATCACGAGTAAAAATTTAACCAGACAACCTTTGGAATGGTCGCAAGGCCTTCCAAATGGTTGATTTGGAATAACACCACCATTCCAAAGGTCTTCCTTCGAGTAACTCAGGATAACAGACCATTTAGAAGGTAGTTTCATTTTATATCGACATTCCCAAAAACAATTTGCCTCCAACCAAACATATCCATAACTTCGCTCTGAATTTTAAAAAGAGAAAATATGCAACAAATCAAAAATGCTGGAAAATCATTAGAAACAATCCAGAAAAATAATATATCTGTATCAATTGATAGTCTTGGAGCCAAAGTCCTGTCAATCAATATTGATGGTAAAAATATTCTATTCTATGATAAAAATGACATCAAACACAGCGGGATTCCGATTTGCATGCCTTTCTTCGGACCACTACGTGATGGAATTTTGAAGGTTGACGATGAAGAATACAAAATCGGTCAACATGGATTTTTTCGTGATTCTGAATTCGATATGTACAATGCTGGTGGAAAGATTGTTGCAATCCTGAAATCATCCAATGAAACCATGAAATTCTGGCCTTTCCAGTTCAATTTTAGGGCAACTTTTGAGATTGTGGAAAATGGTATAAAGATGAATTTCGTCTTCAAGAATAAAGATACGCAACCAATGACTATCGCTCCGGGATTTCATCCCTACTTTGCTATAAAAAATAGAGACGAATTATACATTACAACCAAAGCCAAAACCGGTAACGACAGCCTAAACAGTTTTACAGAAACAAAGTTGGAAGAATCAGGTGTTTTTGAAATTGTTGAGGACAAAGATGACATCAAAAAACTTCATATTATAAATTCCCCAAATATGCAACTGATCAACCATCAATTAAATAACACCGTTATAATTCCTGGAGACGACTCAGAAATTACTCTGATATCCGATATGAAAATCTTCAATCGAATGACAGTTTGGAGACCAAAAACAAAAGTTGATTATATCTGTGTTGAGCCTTCATTTGTAGAAAATGCAGTCAACACAGGAAATGGTATTGAGATCGAAAGTGGTAAAGAATTCAAGACCTCTATCTCGATTATTAAATGTAAATAATAACTACTAGTCTGATTTATGAATTTTTTAGAAATATTTTTTGTTTTAGTTTGTGGACTAGGAGCAATTAATAGTTTCCTATTTGCAACCTATCTTTTCTTTTTGAAAAAAGCAGATAGAAACCTCAATAAGTTATTTTCCATTTTAATTATATCATTTTCTCTCAGAGTAGCAAAAACTGTCTGGGTATTTTTCTTTGAATCTATTCACACTTTTTATGATATCATCTGGTATTATTCTTTTGCTATGCTACCAGTTCTGTTTTTTATATATGTTGCTAAAATGACAGATCATTGGCAGAAAATCCTTAATAAATTCTTCTTATCAATTTCAATTGTTTTTATGATCCTGGTTTCAATATTTGTATATCAATATGAAATGATGTTATTCAGTGTGATCATGGTTCTTTTCTTTATCTCTCTGATATCAGGAATAATCATGATAACGAGATTTCATTGTAATAAAAATTCATCTAAAAAAAGTTGGCTAGTCACCTTAACAATTTTTATTGGGTTAATATTTGTCAATTATTTTTTAATCCCCTTTGTTAAGTTTAAATTCTTTTGGGTTGAGGCATTTTTATTTACAATTTTCATTTACTATCTCACATATCTGGAAATAGGGAAAAATTTCTTCAGAATTATTCATAAATCACAAAAGCTAATAACAACTGAAGATAATAAAATTATTGAATCAATAAATAAATTGATGGAAGAGACTGAGTTGTACCTGGATCCATCAATATCACTGGCAAAAATGGCTTCTGAACTGCGAACTACATCTCATGATCTATCAAGAATATTAAATGAATATTTTGGATTAAATTTCAACAATTTCATCAATAAATATCGAATAGAAGAAATCAAAAAACAGCTTAGAAAACCTGAGTATCTAAATATTAAAATTTCTGAAATTGCCTACCAATACGGTTTCAATTCAATATCTGTATTTAATTCAGCATTTAAAAAATTTACTGACCAAACTCCTTCACAATATCAATCTCAAATTAATAACTAATTTCTTATGAATTTATAATTCCGTCATTAGAAATTATAAATCCTCCATGTTTACAAAAATCGTTTAAGTAGTTTTAATTGAAAAAATTATAAATGGAGGAATTATGTACCACAAAAATTTTATCCTATCAATTTTGTTATTATTTCTAGTTAATTGTTATAACACAAATCATGTTAACGAAAAAATAACAACCTTAGATTCAGATTTCCCTATTAATGAACCAAAGATTTTTGCTCTTGGTAAGGTAACAACTCAACTTCAGGATTGGGGAATTTCTATTTCCAGGGATTGGAATGAAATATATTTCACTGTATCTGCCATCAAAGGAAAAGGTGATTCAAAATCAGCAATAGTAACATTAAAATGGCTAGACGGCAAATGGACAGAACCTGAAGTTGTATGTTTTTCTGGAAAATATAAAGATGGTTGTCCAAATCTAAGTACTGATGGAAATAGACTAGTCTTTGTATCCAATCGGCCTACCTGTGAGAATGATACACTAAATGATGGCAATTTATGGTGTGTAGAAAGAATTAGTGGACAATGGCAAGAACCATATTCCATTGACATAATCAATACAGACAAAGGTGAATTTTTTCCAACAATGGCACCTGGTGGTGATCTGTTTTATTGTACTAACTATCAAGGGCGAGGAAAACCTGCTCGTATTTATCATTCAAAATATATTAATGGAAAATATCAAAAACCAAACCCAATCAAAGGTGATATTTTAACTGATTTAGGTGAATATTGTCCTTACATTCTACCCGATGAAAAACACATGATGATAGAAATTGTGGATGGTGAAAATGGTTTGGGAGATGGCGATATATATATCAGTGAATTGCTTCCTGATGGTTCCTGGAGCAAAGCGAAACATCTAGGCAACCAGATAAACTCTAGCGAACATGATTGTTATCCAATCTTGACACCAGATGGTGGATATATAATTTATATGTCATGCAGACAACCAACATTTGTCAATGATGATGGTAAAAGTTCTTTCAATGAATTGTTGTGGGATGTTACAATTCCCAACAAACAACCCTTTGATTTCTATTGGGTAAAATCTGATTTTATGAAGGATTTTCTTTAATTAAGTAACCATTTTTTATAGGATTGAATTATTCTTGGTTCAGTCCTTTTTACCAAATAATAATACTTGCATCTAAAAAGTAACTTTACTAAACTATAAAAAAAAACAAGATAAAGAAAAAAAAATCATATTAGCAGCCAAAGAGGAATTTTTGGCTAAAAACTACAAAGTAGCTTCCCTACGATCTATTGCTAAAAAATGTGATATTAGTGTCAGCAATCTCTATAACTATTTTCCCAACAAGCAGGAACTATACAATTTTATTGTTAATCCTGTTAAAAATTATTTTGAAAATATTTTTAGTCAATTCATCCAGTTTGAAGATGACCATGGTTTTCAGGATGAACATTTCATTGATTTTGTGGTGCAAAAATTTGGTATAATGCTTACAATTTATGGATCAGAATTTATTATTTTGATGGAATCAGGACAAGGCACTGCTTATTCCGATTTCAAACAAATAGTTATTAGTGAAATTACGGAACATTTCATGGAGCATGCTGAAGGAAAAGGTAATTCCAAACTTATGAAAATCATAGCCACCAATTTTGTAAACGGAATGCTTGAAATAGCAAAAATGAATTTAAATAGACAAGAAAAAACAAAACTCTTAAAACAATTTATGACATACCATTTTACTGGAATTCAGGAATTATTTTAGGAAAAAATTTTAACCATAAAACGAACAAGTGTTTGTTATTAAAAAGGAGAATTCAAATGAAAGTATCTATAATTGTTTTTAGTCCTGGCGGGAATACCCTAAAAGTCGCCAAAAAATTGATGCAATTTGCCCCCAACAATGCACAAGTACAATTACTCAACATAACAGGAAATGAAAAAATATTTACTCAAGGAAAAGTCAGAAATTATCTAAATGAAAATTTGGAATCTCATGATTTACTGCTAATTGGAAGTCCTGTTTATGCTCATCACATTCAATATCATGTTATTGATCTATTAAAAAAACTACCAAAACCCGGTGAGATTTACGGTAAATATGCCGCATCCTTTGTTACCTTTGGCGATGTATCTTCTGGGATTGCCTTGAATGAAGCAAATGGACTACTGAAACGAAGCGGTCGAAAAGTAATCAGCGGATTGAAAATTACAGCAGAACATACCTTGACTCGGTTAATTGATAATCCAATAAATCAAGGAAAACCTGGAGATGAGATAGATGGCTCGATTCAGGATTTCTGGAAGAAAATCTCAATAAGATTCAATAATAATTCAAGTAATAGTGAATTGGTAAAATCTATGAATTATCAGCCTCGTAAAGACCGTATCAAAGCGCACATCATTTTCCATGAAAAAATCTGGCAGAAATTTCTCTATCCAAAAATTCAAATAGACCATGAAAAATGCAAAATGTGCGGCTTATGTTTGAAAAACTGCCCGGTTAATCATTTACAAATAAGTGCAAATAAAATCATGGAAACAAAATCATCTCCCTGTATCACATGTGGAAATTGCATAAAAAATTGTAGTAAAAACGCTATTTCTATGACGAGAAATATAGATAAATTTGCAGAGATGATAAAGGATTACAAAAACGGTAAATCCAAGATCGCTTCCAATGAATATCCGAAGAATATGAGTTTTTAGATTATTTCAATTTAAAAATGCAAATTTGAGATTTAAAATTTGAAATTGCTTTTAATAAAATTGTTGTTTATCTCGGATAACCTCTTTAAAATCAGGCCTGTTTTAACCTATTAATAATGAGAGATAAATGAGTATTAGAGAAAAAATATACGAAAAAATATTAGTTCTGGATGGAGCAATGGGATCATTCATCCAGAAACTTGAATTCACAGAGGAACAGTTTCGCGGAAAACAATTCGCTAAACACACACACGATGTCAAGGGTAACAATGATCTGTTGAATCTGACGCAACCCGATGCAATACAAGATCTTCATGAGCAATATCTGAGAGTTGGAGCAGACATCATTGAAACCAATACATTTAATGGTAATTTTGTTTCTCAGTCCGATTATAATACTCAAAATTATGTTTATGAAATCAACAAAGCCGGAGCAGAAATTGCCAAACGTGCAGTGCAAAATATTAACAAAGATGCATTTGTTGCAGGTTCACTTGGACCAACCAATAGAACCTCTTCCCTATCTCCTGATGTGCATAATCCAGCATTCAGAAATATCACATTTAATAAATTAGTAAAAGAATATACAAATGAAATTAGAGGTCTGGTTGATGGCGGAGCTGATCTTCTATTGATCGAAACTATTTTTGATCCGCTTAATGCTAAAGCTTGTGCTTATGCCATTACGCAATACAATCGCAAAACCGGCAAAGATATTCCCTTCATGATCTCTGGAACCATAAGCGACCAGAGTGGAAGATTTCTCACAGGAATGACACCGGAAGCATTTTACTACTCAATGATCCATTCCAATCCTATGAGTATTGGTCTCAATTGCTCGCTGGGAGCGGATACTTTGATCAATTATCTCAGAGTAATTGCTGAAATGGCCAACTGTGCAGTCAATGTCCATCCCAATGCCGGATTGCCAAATGAACTGGGTGAATACGATGAATCTGCTGCTGAAATGGCAAGCAAAATCAAAGAATATTGTAAAGAAGATCTCGTCAATATTGTTGGTGGATGTTGTGGTACAACACCGCAACACATCAAAGCCATTGCAGAAGTGACCAAAAATTATAAACCTCGTCCACGACCTGATAAAAAACTGAAACACTATTTCGCTGGACTAGAACCCCTGGAATTGACAGAAGAATCACTTTTTGTCAATGTTGGTGAAAGAACCAATGTTGCCGGATCTCGAAAATTTGCTCGCTTAATCGCAGAAAAAAAATATGATCAGGCCTTAGCAATTGCTAAAAAACAAGTGCTGAATGGTGCTCAGATTCTTGACATAAATATGGATGATGCTCTTCTTGAAGCTAAAGAAGAAATGGTGCATTTCACCAATCTGTTGGCTTCTGAACCTGATGTGGCACGAATTCCTTTCATGTATGATTCATCAAAATTTGATGTTTGTCGTGAATCATTAGCTTGCTGCCAGGGACGCGGGATTGTTAATTCCATTTCCCTCAAAGAAGGTCGTGAAAAGTTTGTCGAACAAGCCCATGAAATCGTGGCCTTGGGTGGTGCATTTATCGTCATGGCTTTTGATGAAAAAGGCCAAGCTGACACTTACGAACGAAAAATCGAGATTTGTGAAAAAGCCTATAATATTCTCGTCAAGGAGGAAGGCATTTCACCCAATAATATAATATTCGATGCAAATATTTTCGCTATCGGAACTGGAATCGAGGAACATGCAAATTACGGAATGAATTTTATCAATGCTGTGAAATGGATAAAAGCCAATCTGCCCGGTGCATTAACCAGTGGTGGTGTCAGTAATATTTCATTTTCCTTCCGGGGGAACAATGCCATTCGCGAGGCAATCCATGCAGTATTTCTCTATCACGCAATTCAGGCAGGTCTTGATATGGGAATTGTCAATCCTGGAATGATTGTGGTTTATGATGAAATTGAACCAGAAGTCCGCGACAGAGTTGAAGATTTATTATTCAATCGACGTGAAGATGCGACTGAGCGAGTTCTGGAAATTGCGGAAAAGATCAAAGGAAAATCTAAAAAGAGAGAGATGACTGATGAAGAATGGCGTAAACTACCATTAACAAAGCGACTTTCTCATGCATTGGTGACCGGAACAACCACACATATCGAAGAAGATATGAAAGAGGCCATTGCGACATTTGATGATCCTTTGGATATCATTGAAGAGCCACTGATGACAGGAATGAATGAAGTTGGCGACCTATTTGGTTCCGGTAAAATGTTTCTGCCACAAGTGGTGAAATCAGCACGTGTAATGAAGGAATCTGTCTCTCATGTATTGCCCTTGATCGAAGCACAAAAGAATGGTCAATCCAAAGCGAAAGGTATCATTGTCCTTGCTACAGTAAAAGGCGATGTTCACGATATCGGTAAAAATATCGTTAATGTAGTTTTATCTTGTAATAATTTTGAAATATACGATATGGGCGTTATGGTACCCAACGAAGAAATATTGAAAAAAGCAGAAGAAGTGGGTGCTGATCTTATCGGTCTTTCCGGTTTGATTACACCATCACTTGATGAAATGAAAAAGTTTGCAGAATTGATGGCACACAAAGGCAAAACAATTCCTATCATGATCGGTGGTGCCACAACTTCCAAAGTTCATACAGCATTGAAACTTGATCCGGTTTATGAGCATGGAATCGTCCATGTACTGGATGCTTCTCGTAGTGTAGAAGTGGCTTCCAACCTTTGCTCACCAGCAAAAAAAGATGATTACATCAAAAAAATAAAAGCGGAATATCAAAAAGTCCGTGAAGCCCGTGCCGAAAGTGCAAAACGTTTTACGTTAGTAAATTTTAAAGATGCGCAGGCAAAAGCCTTGAAACTAGATTGGAAAAATTACACTCCTAGCACTCCAAACTTTATTGGTGTCAAAGATGTGGACTGTGATTTTGATGGTGTAATTGAATTGATTGATTGGAAATTCTTCTTCAAAGCCTGGGAAATGAAAGGAAATTATCCTGAGATTCTCAGTGATCCTGAAAAAGGTGAAGAAGCACAAAAGCTCTTCAATGATGCACAGAAAATGCTGGAACAAATCAAAACTGAGAAACTTATAAGACTTTGGGCAAGAGTTGGGATTCATTCAGCCAATTCAGAAAATGATACAATCAATGTTTACCTAAATGATAAAGAGTGTTGTCAATTACCAATGCTCCGTCAACAGATTGAGAAAAAAGATACAGAATATTATTTATCATTGGCAGATTATATCGCACCAAAATCTTCTGATAAAAAAGTTCATATCGGAGCCTTTGCCTGTACTGCAGATATGGGAAACAGTCTTGATCTATTTGATGAAAATGACGAATATTCCCGCATTATGATGAAAGTACTGGCTGATCGTCTGGCAGAGGCAATGGCAGAAGAACTTCATCGTAAAGTTAGGACAGATATTTGGGGATATGCTCCAGAAGAAAATTTATCAGTAGATGATATTCATGCAGTTCATTACAAAGGCATTCGTCCTGCTCCAGGTTATCCACCATGTCCCGACCACAGTGAAAAAGACAAACTCTTCAAGAATATGCTGAATATGGATGAGACTTCACCAATTCAATTAACAGAATCTTTCCTCATGATTCCGGTTGCTTCGGTTTGTGGATATTATTTCACACATCCTAAATCTAAATATTTCTCTATCGGGAAAATTGATAAAGAACAATTGGCTGATTATCAGCAGCGAAAAGGTGAGGATAAGGAATACTTGTTGAAGATGTTGGCGTTGGATGTGGTAGAATAACAAAAAATTTTATAGCCACGGATGAACGCGGATTTTTATGGATTAGTAAAAACCTTTTGAATGGTTGATAGACCTTCAAAATGGATGACTTCGAAGATATAATTTCAGAAAGAAAACTGAACAATCCCAATAGGCTTATTCTGCATTGCTTTCCATAAACTCAATTTTGTTTGCATATTCAACCAACTTTCAGGACTGGTGTTGGTCGCTTCTGAAATTCTTATTGCCATTTCAGGACTTTGTGATGCTTTGCAACTCACAAATTCCGACAAAGCTTTTCTTGATACTCCTAAATCCTTTGCAGCATCAGTAATTGTAATACCAAGAGGTTTTAAAACATCTTCTAAAAATACTTCTCCTGGATGCGTGGGTTATCTTTTATTTAACATGAAATCACTTTCGATATAACAGATTTATTTCTGACAATTCTTGTCCGATTTGATGAATTCCTATTAGAATTTTTTCGGTTTGCTTTTCAGATGGTTTTTTATGTCCTTGCACATATTGAGATAGTAAAGTTGGATTCATGCCGATTTTATCAGCGAGGAATTTTGAGTTTAAAACTTTGTAGTACTGAAAAAATTGTTTGAAATCGATTTCGAATTTTAAATTTTCTCTGCTTACTTCAATATCAAATTCTTCAAAATATAAATTCGTTGCTTCAAGGGCGTTTTCCATCATTTCTGAAATGAACTTTCCAGTAGTAAAAATTGAATAATCCTCAGAATAGGCAGAAAAACCTGTATCAGTTTTTTCTATGATAATTTTTATTTTTTTACTCATTTTTTTCATAATTATATTCTCTATTTTTTGATGCCTGCATCTTTTAAGATTTTGTTTTCCAATCCTTTACCAACTTCCTGACTACCATGATTTGGGAAAATGATTGTTGTTGTAATTTTTTCATGTTTCAATTTTACATGAGACCCTTTTTGAGAAAATGGATACCATCCATGTTTAAGCAATAATCTATAAAGTTCAGAACATTTCATTTAAAATCTTCCAATAAACAATGATATAAAAGTAAATAATTATATACTTTTGTTCAAGATGATTTTAAAATTAATTTTTACTATATGAAAAATTGGATTTAAAAGCACAGACTTCACTGATTAACTCAGATTTTAGTGAAACCTTGCAAATGGTTAGAAATCTTCGCAATAGTTGTTGTCGAACAAATTTTCATGAGATTTGAGAGCAGTTATCTGTTATAAAATTTACAACCTGCTTAATTTTTAATATTAAATGGAATGAAATTATAAAGATCCCTAGACTTTGTTCCGATATGATGGTTCACGATGCTTACAATCTTCTGACCTATAGTCCACAAATGCTTCTGACACTATGTCGTCAAATTTACCGGAATTTAAATCATCTTCATTTTTTTGTCCCAAACCTTGGCATTGTATTCATCAAACCATTCTTTGAATTCAGTTTACAATCTTTCGGTAAGTTTATTACGGCGTTTTCTATTTCCTGTAATGTTGTTTTCATATAAAAAGTTAGATGCTATTCTTCAATGTATTTCTCTATTGGGAAAATCGATGGGGAACAATTGAGTGATTATCAACAATGGAAAAATGAAGATAAAGATTATTTGTTGAAGATGTTGGCGTTGGATGTAATTTAAGTTTGTCTACTAATTTGATCAATTTTATTAATTATTTTCATCTTTTAATAACCTAACTTCATTGTAATCTATAAGTAGTCTGTTTTTTTCTCCAGATTTTTCATCAAGCAGTATTTTTCTTGGGATTGCATTATGAGATATTAGTTCATCAGTTTTTCTTATAATTAACTCTTTATATCTTTTAGCATCTTCGTTTTTTAGTGCTCCTGCCTCTTCCATTGCATGTATTTTTGTTATTACTTCCATATTATCTAAAAAAGATGCATTTCTAAGTTTTTCTTTATAATATCTTCTGTTGACAACCCAATCCCATACTTCTTTAAAAATTTGAAATAATGATCTTGCTGTATTAATACCAGTTTTCAATCCAATATTAGTATTACTACCTTTATCTAATAAATATACTATATTTTCACTTTCAACCTCTTCATCATAAATTTTTTCAGTGATATTAACTAATTCTTGAATAATAGTCAGAGCTCTTATTATATCTCTTACAACAGGTTCATTATCTGATATCAATGTAAAAATTATTGCATCTTCACAGATCTGAGATTCTTTAATAGTTACTTGAGTAATATTGTTGGTATTTAATAGTGATTGATGAAAAATATGAAAATCAATAAAAAATTTATTACTAAGTAAATTTACTTTTGCATTATGCGTTGATGAAGATATTGTGGATACAAGTTTTGAAATATTTTCAGGTTCAAATACTTCAGTATCAATTGCATCGCTTATCAACTTTAAATTACTATCTCTTTTTATTAAATTATCATAATTACTTTTTGATTTTACAATATATTGAATTAATTCGTCTTTTAATATTCTAAATTGACCAGGATTAGCATCCCTAAATTTTGATACTAAATCAATTATTTCGTTAGATAATACTGAATTATTAAAATCTACTAAATATTCTTTTAAAGCTAGTTTTTGCATTTGAACACCTTAATTAAATTAACTTAAGTTAATAAAATAGTAATAAATAAACCAACTTTGGTTATGTAATACACTTAAAATAATTGAATTATCTTTTTTCAAAAAAATTAGTGAATTAAAATCTTGATAATAGTTCCATATAATTCTATAATAAAGCAACTATAATTCAGAAATTCTTTATTAGAATTTTACATAAAAAAATTCCCATAGTTCATTTTCAGTGTGACAATAAATTAAAGGAATATCATGAACATTTTCGAACTACTCCAAACCACAAAAACTACCAGAAGAAACGAATTCTCTGATCAACCAATCAGCGAAGATAAAATAGACAAAATCAAAAGTGTCATTACAAACACAGCCAATGCTTCCAACCGTCAATCCTATTCCATCATAATTTTGGATAAGGTATTTGAAATTTTAAATCTTCCTGAGTGCTATGTATTTCCAATGCTTGCTTTCTGTATGGGGCATTCCAAAAACACACCAAAACCGAAAAAAAGTCGGCTAAATCCAAAAAATATCTTTCATGAAAATTACTATCAAATACCAATTAAAAATGATATTGAAGATATTATTATCGAGTATGATAAAGAGAATATCGGTCTTATAAGTAATTGGAAAGAAAAAGGATATAATCATTATCTTGAATGGTTTTTCGATAAATGGTCACCTGTTGTTGGATCAAGAAAGGAAAATGCTCTCCTAATTAAAAAATTAAAAGAGCATAAAATGCTATAATCCGTAGTAGTTATTTCACTAACATCAATTTGATCATCTTTGAGCCAAAACCAGTCTTTAATTTCACAAAGTATACTCCTGATTTAGTGATATTTCCATCCTCATCAGTGCCATCCCAACTTACATTGTACAATCCATATTCAAAATGACCAGTTGTTATTACCGAGACAGGTTCACCTGTTATGTTGTAGATTACTAATTCAACATTAGTTGGTGCATCTAACCTAAATTGAATTTGAGTAGACATATTAAAAGGATTCGGATAATTATGATATAGTTCAAATGTTTCTGCAAATTCAGTTAAACCAATATCCACGCCAACACTGCTGGCATCACCTGGATTTGTAACCAATGATTGATCTCCTGGGTCAGATGATCCCTGTGTCCATGTACCGTTTTCATCTTGTAATTCAAATCCATTGGATGCATTATCATTGTCTGCGTCCAGTGATGCAAGATCACTTCCCCAAACAACATCACCATTTCCATCTAAATAACCATTACCAATCTGTGATCCAAAGGAATTTCGGGATCCACCATTTCCATTATGACAACTCCGACAACTGAATACAGATCCATTTGGAATTTGGTCTACTCTTTTAGATCGTCCAGAAAGTGATACGCTCAAAATCATTAAAAATATGATTATATACTTAAAATTTTTCATGTGTTTCTCCTTTTTAAAAAGTTCTGGTTATGAAAAATCCGATATGCCATTCCCTGATTTTTGAAAGATCAGTATTAGCACCGGCAAGATATTGTGATAAGTTCATTTTTGTATTGTTGGTGAGGCATAGTTTAAAAAAGTGTCCACCAGTTTCAAACTCCAGAGCCATCGCCGCAGAATTATAATCTTTTCGCCATCCCATAACAGTTGGTGTAAATTCCATTAATAGACTGAAAGCATCTGTAAAATAATATTGAAGATAACTTCCTATGGCAAAAGTATATTGAAAGTCAGTACAATAAATATAGGAATTGTAGAGATAGGATGGAACGACACCAATTCCAAATCTTTTATTAATCAGTGTATTGAGTATTAACTGGTCATAGAATTGCCATTTTCTTAAATCATTTTCAATTGGATCATAGGTTTCGTTATTAAAAGCAATGCCAATCTGGTTCGTAATCTTTATTGGAACTTTATCATACTGATAAGTTTTGATTTCATTCCGTAATTGTAATTCGATATTATCAGTTGCATTGGATTTTGCGATGTTGATCATCATCTTTTCTGTAATTCCATAACCAAGGGCAAACCGAATATTTGCCGGGCCATCAAGTCCCAGAATATTTTTTTTATTCCCAGATATAGGCGGAATGAATCTATGGGATACTTCAAAGAGGAAATTTCCTTTGGATTGAATCTCGGCTGTTGGCAATACCAAAGCATAATTTGAATGAAATAATTCGACTTTCGGTATAACTGGATTACTGCGATGCCAACTTTGACCAAAACTAATTATATATAATACCAGATTAATTAAGAGAATTCTTGCTAACAAATTACTTTACCTCTTTAAAAAATATTCGAACCTTGATATCAATATTTTCATTGAGTTTCATTACCATGACACTTGGTACTTTTATTTTATAGTCTTTAAGGTTTATAGTAAAAGATGATAATCCCTGATATCCTTTTAAAGTTTTTATCATTTTTACTGAAGCTGCCATCTTATTCTCAATACCATGAACAGTCATTGCACCTATTGTTTTTACATGTAAAGTGTCTCCAATTTCTTCATATTCAGATATGTTCCCATTATAAATACCATAGGGATATTTTTCAGTTTCAAGATAATTTTCACGCATATGCCGGTTTCGTAATCCAATTCCTGTATCAAATGTTTCAAGCGGAATTTCGAAGTAGAATTCATTGGTTCCATCATCTTTTAACAAAACATATCCATCAATCTCTGAAGTAATGCCATCAAATTCATGTATTTGAGTTTTAGATGTAAATCTTACTTCATTGTCTGCTTCTTTGTCTACATGGAATTCTTCTGCAAAAATAGTAATTGGCAGTAATATTAGAATAATGATTTCATTTAATTTCATTGAATTCTCCTATAAAGAATTTATTCTATAGCACCATCATCAATCCATTGTACAATAGAATTAATTTTATCAATATTTAGTTTTTCAGTAGGTGGCATTTGAGGTGCTTCATCACCTTCCAGTGAAAGATATAGGTAACTATTTTCACTATCATATGGAACAACTCGTTTTTTGGTGGAACCATTGCTTTCAATATTAACCAGGTTCTCATAGGCAAAATCTTCAGATAAGTCTAGTCCTCCACTAGCAAAATTACCTGAATGACAGGAAACACATCTTGATTTAAAAATATTATTTTGAATGTACATAAATGTAACCTCAAAAGTTTCAATTCCCTTTGGCTTTGTACAAGTGGATACAATTTTATCTTCGCAAAATTGAAATAGAATACTTATTAAGATTGTAATGATTAGAATTCGCAAATGAACCTCAAAACTATTGCTTTTGAATAATAAAATATAAAATGGATATGGTTTTATCAAATACTTGATTTCAATATTTGCAGATGCACAGAAAAATATGAATATTATTTCTGAAAGTTCACTGTATAGTTTCTTTTACTTCCGTGAATGTTATAATAATTAAAATCTGTTTGCGAGACTAATAATTTTAATTCATCAGGTGTCATTTTATCAGGATCACCGGCTAGCTCTGAAATGGATAATAATCCACCAGGTTTTAGGATTCTATAAAATTCCTGTAAATAGGCTTCTTTGTTTTCAACTTCACCAATTACAGTTACCATAAAAATTCTGTCAAAGGAATTATTGGGATAATTAAATTTCCTTCCATCACAAAGACAATAATTAACATTCTTTAGGTCTTTTCTATCGATTCGTTTTTTTGCGAAGTTTAACATCTCTTGTTGTATATCAGCAAGTACTAGTTGACCTCGCTCTAAATATTTTGCTACTTTAATACTAAAATATCCCGGACCAGACCCAACTTCCAATACATGATGTTCTTCACTCAGTTCCATTCGCTTAATTAATTGTTTTGGTGAAAGAAATATATTTCTCAACGGGATTAAAAGAGTAAAAGCCATTTGGTATGGAAAAACTCCTTTTGATGCAAATCTTTCGATAATGTTTTTATTTTTCTTTGACATATGTATGTTTTGATCCTAATCCTTTACATCTTTTAATATAAATTTTTATTTAAAGTCCAAAACTCCATAAGCCTTTGGATTATATGGATTACCAGCCCAATGAGATTCTTTAATTTCGCTTTGTGGACGATTACGGCTCACATTGAATCCCCATTGATCACCGGGAACTGGTGCTGTGCTGATACCAATATCTTTCCATGGAATTCTCATCTCAATTGACCAATAATCTTTCGCAATTTGGATTTCACTTTTATACTCTGATTGGAAATATTTATCTTCCACCCAACGCTCCAAAGAATTAAATCTCACACCATGCGAAGTCTGAAACAATCGTGTATAATCTTTCTGATTATTACGAGTGTCAAAGAACAATTCAATATCATCATCATTCCATGTAAAGGGAATTTCGCCATGAGCAGTGGAAATCATGCCACTCGGATTTGGTTCGTCAAAAATTGCACCGATGTAAAGATAATCTGCATCATAACAGATTTTCACGGATGTTTGATGGTCTGCTGAGTTTCCATCAAAGTAATGAAATTCGCCAATATCAGTATAGTGTTTCCATTCTTTTTTTGTGACTTTTCCATCTATTATGATTTTGTTTTTCTTTTTTGCTACCGGTGTTTGTCGTGGAATTGTCAAACTATAAGTGGCTTCAAATATAACATCTTTATCGAGAATAATATTGGATTTATCAGCTCTATCACTTGAAGTTTGTTTGCGGTAAATTTCTTCCTGTTCTCTTGACAGATAGCCAGTGCGGAATTGATTTTTTGTTGAGATTTTCAGTTCCGGTAAGAAATTTTTATCCAATTCTGATATTGCAGTGAAATGAAATTTTTCTTCTACAATACTATTTGAATCGACTTCAACCCATCTGCTTTCTGGTGAGATTTTGATATTGGATTTGTATGGAATGTCCCAATCCAGGTTGAACGATCGTTTTTCATCCAGTTTATTTTCAATGGGAACTATGATTGTGGTTTCAAATTCACCATCAACATTCCAATCTGTGATTCGTAAACTTTTGTCAGCCAATTTATATTTTTTAATTTCTGATCTTTCGTCTGGAGTGACAGCATCCAGAGGCAATACTGACCCGGCTTTTACTGCAGCATACTTGACTTCCTGTCCAGGAATTACGCTGACATGGAGAAATGAAGAAAACATGCCGTCACGCTCAATCTCTTTTCTCACACCAGCACTATTGATGATCAGGTAATTAATATCACCACGTTCTTGCCATAAATATTCATGAGAATGCCCACCAACAACCAGTTTAACTGGGTATTGAGTCAGCAACTGATGAACTTTATCCCAATCTTTTTTACCGTGAGAGTCTTCTGAATATTTCCACAATGGACTATGCAAAAATACAAATATTGATTGGCTATCAATACTATCGTTATTACTATCTTTAAAATTTTCTAAATCTTTTTTCAACCAATCATATTGCCATTCTGCTATCCTATCATCTTCTTCACCATGAAAGGAATTTAGTGATATGCAATGAACAGAGCCGTAATCAAAGGAATAATTATAGCGATCTTCCCCCCAGATTTCAGCGTAAACTTCTTCTGCTTCATCGGTTATAATATCGTGATTTCCAGGAACAGGATAATAGGGCATGTCCAGTGGAGAAATCTGATTCAAAAACCATTTCCATTCGTAATTTAACTTCTCTTTGTCATGTGTATAGCCATTGATCAAATCTCCGACCTGAATAACGAATTGTGGACGAAGCATATTGGCTTCATGGATCATTCGTTCAAATTGCGGAGGATTTCCAAACTGACTATCGCCAAAGACAATGAATCGAACTTCCTGATGGTCTGATATTTCCGGGATTGGTGGACTTTGATATTGAGCGGTTAATGATTGAAATAGTAAAAATAAAGTAAAAAGTATCGTGTATCGTTTCATTGTTGACCTTTTTTTTGCTTGAAATATAGACAGATGTTATCGATTCTTCAATTGATTTTATTGTAAATGCTTAGGCTATATTTCATGTTTTTCCATTAGCATTGTTTTGAAATAAAGTAAGGCGCCATTTTCATAGGATAATGGACTAAAGGTAAAACCATTTCTTTCAAATTTCTTCTGTAAATCATCGGTTGAATATAAATTACCTCTGATTATTATTTTGTCATTTTTCTTTTCGGGAATTGGTACAGAACAAAAAAATGTACCACCACTTTTCAGGACTCTTTTCAATTCCAAAATGAATTTATCAATGTCATCAAAAAAGTTCAGGGATAAATTACATATTGCAATTTCATAAATATTATCTTGAAATGGTGTCTGGCAAGCATCACAAATAAATAATTCAAAATTCATAAATCCATGGTTTTGAAATTTATTTTTTGCAATGTGGAGGAGGCCTGCACTAATATCAATCCCTGAGTATGTATTTGTATTATTTAAAAATTCCACAGCATTCCCACTACCGGTGGCAAACTCAATGATTGCTTTATTATGAACTTGTTCAAATTCACTTTTTAATATTTGGGAATGGTTATCGATGGAAGCATTGAATTTTTTAGGAAATATTGATTTTTCCATAATTTTGTCATACAAAAATGAAAATAAATCTCCCAACCAGGGTTTATATT
>Ga0209692_10001987_pt1 | contig 24471 bp, 18 predicted proteins | sample tdDd472_FD_187129 | JGI IMG/M metagenome (GOLD analysis project Ga0209692, IMG submission 187129) | Marine sediment microbial communities from the Atlantic coast under amendment with organic carbon and nitrate - tdDd47.2 (SPAdes)... | ecosystem: Environmental > Aquatic > Marine > Coastal >... | reverse complement strand
CGCCATCAAAATAGTTATATCCAATATAGGGATAGGATGATGCTTTACCTCCAATAAAGATCCCATGCTGACCGGTACAATTCAATACCGTGTTATAAAAAATAGAATCCCGGCGTTCCACCATGGATGATCCCCGGCTGATATTTACAAACTTCGATTTACATCCGTTTATGAAGTTATTCCGGATTATTATTCGGGTGGGATTGTCATTGTGCATTTCGAAGGCAGGGGAGCTTTTCCCGCCTTGCGATGAATTATCTTCATAGCCTACATTATTAATTACATTATCCTGGATGGTTGTGACGGCTGCACTTGAATTTATCAATTCGAAAACTTTGCGTGGAATGTTTGCGATGGTGCAATGAGAGATCAGTGTTATAGCACCACTGTTTACTTTAAAGACCGCTGCACTGCCATCATTGGTAAAGTTTTCTGCAACGCAATTGGTGACCTTTACTCCGGTGCCGCCATTAGTTACCACGAACCCCTTGTTTTGGTTATATGACCTGCAATACTGTACCTGTAAATTGCTGCCTTCGTAAGGACGAATGGCTGCATCCCCATTACCGGTACCATCATTCGTAAAGGTCAATCCTTTTATGGTAATGTTATTGGCAAATGAACGAATACAGTCTTCAGTACCATTCCAGTTTAAAGTAACCATTTGGTCAGGGAAGGTATATCCTGGAACAGAGGAGCCATCAATTATTAGGCCTGCTTTTTCCAAATCAGGTAGCCGGGATTGTAGTTGAATGATACTTTCAGCTGATATATTAAAAAGGATAATAGGGATTTCGGTACTATTATTAGCGCTGAGAATGGCACCCCTCAGCGAGCCGGGGCCTGAATCATCAGTATTTGTTACATTAAAATTATTTTGAGCGTTGAGATCGCTAATTAGGAAAACAATTGCGTAAGTAACTAATAGGAGTAAAACCTTTTTCATTTTATAATTTTTAAATATATAATTTTTTGATTAGAATTTTATAAATATTAATTCATATATCCTGGAATATTTTTCTGTCGTTTTAATCTAAAAACAGGATACCGAGGCTTTATTTAAAACCTATCATTATTTCTTCAACACAATACCAATAGCAGATTAAAACAATGCAATAGTAAATTGTATTTATAGGATACCTGTCCTGTTCTATCCTATTAAAATACAAATTACTCAAAAACAATTCCTAGGGAAAAAGTTGAAGCGTAAATTGGGAAAGTATAATAAATTTATTAATCAACCCTAAACCGTTATTTTAAGACTGGGCGATAAATATGAAATGCCCTTTTTTTCTAATACCTGCACAGCCCTGTTAAGTCGATCTTCTATCACTTCATACGATACTTTTTCATTCATTTCGATTGCGTATGGGAGCAGGTTACAATGAGATGAAAGTCTGCTTCCAGTGGTTTGTGGGCAACTCGAAAACCATTGGCTTGAAATAGGCTTCGAGCCGGGCGCTGTCCAGCCTTCTTCTAACACAATCCGAATTATTGATCAAAAAAAACGATTCCATCTTAATAGGATACTATTTTCCTGACACGATAAATGTTTAAATATAAAATGTTATATTCAATTGGCTGTCCAGTTCCATCCCAAGGTGACTTTAAAGCAGATAAAAATCCTACTTTGTTATTTAAAAATCTTTCATAATTTTGGCAACATAACAGCTTTCACATAATTAATTAGGGTGTTATAGTTTGGATATATGATTTGGATATTAACAGGAATGCACCGATCAGGGACCTCAATGTTTGCCAGGTATATGCATGAATCTGGTATCGAAATGGGGAGTGATTTCTATGTCGATGAAACAGCAAATAAATACGGTCATTTCGAGGATTTGGATTTTTTGAACCTGCAACGGAAGGAATTGGCAAGGTTGTTTAGGAGCGAAGATTACCTGGTTTACAAGGATTTTACAACCGGTGAAGATTTTGTCAGGGATTCCAAACAGCTTTTTCAAACTAAAAAAGTGATAAATGATGGAGATCACTGGGGATGGAAAGATCCACGCACGACGGTTTTTCTGGAGCACTGGCATCAAATTGATCCAAATATTAATTACATATTTATGGTCAGGGAACCTGAAGCTGTAGTTAATTCACTTTGTAGACTTTTAAAAACCCGGCACGATCCAATCCAAAAAAGAAAATATCTGCTTACCTATATTTATTACAATAGCAGGATTTTAAGGTTTATAAAAGAAAATAGAAATCAACAAACGGCAATCCTTTCGTTTGAAGAATTTACTGTTGACCCGGAACAAAAATTAAGATCCCTCAGTAAGAAATTCAACTTTTCCTTTGATCCTGTTTTATATGCTGATTTGTTGGATAGAGATGTGATTTCTGCTAACCAGTCGATAGCTTATTTATTTCTCAGGAATTTGCTTAAAAAAGCAAAGAACGTACATGACCGTTTGAAACCATATTTTGTTTAACTTCACCCCATGAAATGTGCCTTTACTACAGCAACCATTAGTTATTTGCCAAAGGCATTTACCCTTGCCGAAACTTTTTTAAAATTTAATGGAAACTATCATTTTTTCATTTTTATAATAGATCCTTTGGATGATAGATCAAACCCATTTACACATGATAAAATAAAATATATTTCTATTGATCAGCTGGAAATAGAAGGTTTTTCTGAACTCATTAACGATTATAATATATCAGAGATCAGCTTTTCATTAAAACCAGCCTTATCTTTGTGGTTGCTTGAGACGAAACCCGAAATAGAATTTGTTTTTTATTTTGATTCCGATATGGCTTTCTACCATGACGTGTCAATTGCTGAATCCATGTTGAATACCTATGATTTGCTACTCACGCCGCATTTTCATCATCCTGTAACTGACGATAAAATACCATCAGAACTGGACATCTTGCGTACGGGATTATACAACTTGGGATTCGCTGCTTTTCGTAATACACCAAATGGAAAAGAAATACTAATCTGGTGGAAAAACCGTGTTTTTCAGTATGGCATTGAGAATCATGATTTAGGATTAACGGCAGATCAGATGTGGATAAATCTAGTGCCATTGTTTTTTAAAAAGGTTGGTTTTCTTGAACATCCAGGATATAATTTTGCATACTGGAACGTTCATGAACGAGAATTGTCGATGAAAAACGGTAAATTCGAAGTAAATGATAAATTTCCGCTGGTTTTCGTTCATTTTGCAGACTATGATCCTCAAAACCCGGAATGGTTTACGAACCAGAAACATTTCAACAGAATAGAACCTGGCCAAAATGCATTTCTTGATCAGCTTTGCAAAGAATATCAGGAGCGTTTAATCGAAAATCTGTACTTGAGTTATTATCAAATCAAGTCTCAATATAGCCTAACCGGCTATAAGCGGGCGGTGAACAAATTTTTTTCTTCAAAAAAAATTAAAGAAAAGTTTAAATTTTTAATTATCTCTATATTTTATTTACTACCGAAGTCAATTAGAGCAGGTCTTCGATTTTGCTCAATGTTTTATATTAGAAATGTTAAATCATGAGTGTTAAAGGAATTTCCATTATTCTCTGTACTTATAACGGTGCGACTCTTCTTGAAGAGACCCTTGCTCATTTATCGCAGTTAGTAATACCTGAATCTACAAATGTTGAATTTCTTTTTGTGGACAATGCTTCAACGGATGATTCCGCCAAAGCTGCTAATGATTTGTGGTGCAAATATTCCATTCCTTTTCCAATGAAATTACTGGTAGAACCCAAACCTGGTCTTCTTTATGCCAGAAAAAATGGGATAAAAAGCAGCCGATATGATATATTGCTATTTGTAGATGATGATAATTGGCTCGCCCCAGATTATTTGCAGAAAATGTTGTTTGCTTTTACTAGATGGCCAAATGCAGGTGCTATCGGCGGATTTAACAAGCCGGTTTTCGGGGGCACTGAGCCATTTTGGTTTAAAGATTTCAAATTTTCTTATGCTGTTGGTAAATTAGCCGAAGTAGAAGGCCCACCCTGGGAGATAGGACTTTTTGGGGCCGGACTTGTAGTAAAAAAATCAGCACTAAATGATTTATATGCAAAAGGTTTTGAAAGTAAACTTATTGGACGAAATGGTGAATCTTTAAGTTCAGGAGAAGATTATGAGATTTGTAAAGCACTGAAAATTGCCGGATGGGACATCATTTACATTCCGGAAATGAAATTGCAACACTTTATTCCTGAATCCAGACTTTCATGGGATTACTATAAAAAGTTGAATCAGGGGATCAGCAATTCGATTATTTATTTCCTGGCTTATGAATACTGGATTGTAAAAGGAAATGCAAGAAATAGATTTATTACTTGGTTAAATTATACCTGGATAATTCAAACCATAAAAAAATGGGGTAAGATTTTTTTTCTAAAAATGTCATTGTTTATAAATCCTGGATTCAAATCAGAAGGAAGTAAAACGTTAATGGAATTGGAAAGATCCATGATTGTAGCTAAAGACTTGATCAATAAAAGAAAAGAATTTCTGGATCTTAAAAAATCCATCAGAGATGCTGGTTGGAGAACTTAATAAAAAACATCTTTATTCAAAATGAAGTTATGAAAAATTCAATCGAAAATAATTTAAAGCAGTGGGACCAGGATTATCTTTGGTTGGATGCTGGAGATGAATGGAATGGTCAGGCTGATTATTGTGGAAAGGATTACCCCGACTGGAAAAATTCACTGATTCAAACACTCATCAAACCTTATTTATCAAATGATAAAACTGTTTTGGAAATTGCGCCAGGCCAAGGAAGGTGGTCGAATGAAATGGCAGATCATTGTAAGAAATTAATTCTAGTTGACCTGAGCCCAACATGCATTGATACTTGTAAAGCGCGATTTTCAACAAAATCGAACATTGAATATATTGTTAACAATGGGAAAAAACTTGACGGAGTGGAGGATGAGTCAGTTGATTTCATTTGGTCCTTTGATTCTTTCGTCCATATGGATAAGGCAGTGATATCATCTTATTTTGCTGAATTTAAAAGAGTTTTAAAACCCGGAGGGGTTGCTATTATTCATCATGCTAACCGCAATAAGTGGTTTTTGTGGCTGGGTTTTACAAGACATTGGGGTGAAATGGGTAAACAGTTCTACAAATTGATATCCATGCGTAGGATAAAAGACCATGATGGTTGGAGGTCTAATATCTCATCATATGCGATCAAAAAACTTGCAGTTTCAAATAAACTTAGAATCCTTGGACAAATTCAATATTGGGATGATGATCTGGAATTTGGGGTTCCCAGGTTTAATGATTGCATTTCCGAAATATCCAAATAAATCGTTTTTATATCTCTTGAATATTTACAAAATTGAAATGTGTTAAGAGTAAGGAATAATAGCCTTTCAAGGATTATTAAATGTAATCTTTATACCACCTGCTTAAATCCCTTTTGATTAAACCCTCCGTTTCTTTGATATCTCTGTAAAAAACATCACGGACCAGCATTGGTTTATATGATTTGAAATCATCATTGATCATTACTGGTTTGCTATTTATTTCGTTCATGTAATATTTCGTAAGCATTCTTATATTTTTTGAAGGGATGATCCTTTTGAAAAACTGGTTTATTGTATTTCCTGTATTTAAAATAGTATCAACTTTATTTGATCTTCTTATTACCGTTGGGAAAGTTTTTATATTTACACTGATATCCTCCTCTGTAACACCTAAAAATTGCTGAACTTCAAGAATTGTTTTTTTCCTTGTTTGTACAAAGTCTTCCTCGAATAAAATAAACTTTAAATTTTCAGGTGGAAAGATATCCATGTAGTTTTTAATTTGAAAAGCATATAAACTTCTGTCGAGGTAGCTCGTCACACGATCGAAGTTGATCCTATGTTGCAAACTTTTCAGGTTTTCATCTATCACGGTTGAAAACGGTCTTTTCTCGTGCCCATTCATATACATCATCTTATAATGCGAGAATGCCCTGTCAGCCGGATCGCGAAGTAAAATGATGATTTTTAGATCTGTTCCGAGAATATGTTTAATCTGTTTTGAAACCTCGGGATAAAACAAATAGGAAGGAGAGGCTTCACCTATAGCTTTGGCATTTCCTGCATGTTGAAAATATCTGGCATAGTAGCCGATCCCTTGTTTAATTTTTTCCGGATAATCAAAGAAATGAACCTCTTTTTCCGGGGGCAGGTAAATTTCACTATGTTGATTTAAAATGTCGAAAATAGAGCTAGTCGCTGCTTTTTGTGCCCCAACGATTAAGAAATTAGGTAATGTATAATTTTTGTTTTCCAAAATCATCTATGCTTTAAATTCTGTCAAATGCAAACGACTTAATAATTTTAGTCTCTGGTTCCATGACTTTTCAACTGGTTTACTAATGCCTCAAGGATTATGGCTGAATGCCTAAAATTTAAACTCAGAAATTGTCTTAAAATTTTTTTAATCAACATAAATCGCGCTGTATTCAGTTTTATAGGAAAATTCCTTGCAAAGAATTTTAAGTAATTAGAATAGTAATACTTAGCTGAAATCGGATTGAAACTTTGTCCTGTACTATACTTCAAACCGGTTGACGAACCTTGTTTATGGTAAACATGGCTTTTTGTGCTAACGATGTTATTATATCCTTTTCTGATGGCTTGCAAGCTCCATTCAATGTCTTCGTAATAAAGGAAATAATCCTCCGGCATAAAACCGATTTCATTGATAATGGAGGAGTGGAAAAACATGGAAGCACCCATTACCCAATCAGTTGTTACTTCCTCAGGTAAGTTAACTTTTGAAAGATTTTCCCCTTCCTTTAGAACCTTAATGATTGCCCATTTTTTATCTATATATCCACCTGCATATTGAATTAAGTTTCTATCTGAGTAATCCAGAATTAATGAACCGATAAAAGCAGTTCTATTTTCCAAATTATTTTTAAAGCACCTAATAAGGTTGGGTATGGTCTCAGTATTGATCGTTGTGTCGTTGTTCAATATCCATATGAAAGAATCGGGATGCTTTTCTGTAATAGTCTTAAGACCAAGGTTGCAGGCAGCAGCAAATCCCATGTTTTCTTTTTGTTCAACTATCTTGTATCTGTTGTGGGAAAGATTTGTGGTTAATTCTAGCAAAAATCGAAATGAATGATAAAGGTTGCATACATCAACAATGATTATACTAAGTCCATTATAACAAGATTCAATACTTTGCAGGCAATTTGCTGTATCTTTCCAGTTACCGTAGTTAACCAGGATTATGTAAACATTGGGATGTTGTTCTTCCAAATTCATTTTAAATAACAGAAAGCAATTGCAAATATTAAATCTATAACTGCTCCCGTAGCAAAAATAGTTGAAATTTATAATTAACCATTATCTATTATTGAAAATTTAGTATTTTTGAATTTATCGTTATTAAGATAATATGATGGAAACATATGATGGATATAGTATCAAGGAAAATATAAAAACGCCCAAATACAGGCAATTGATGAACCTTATTATATCCGATATTGAATCGAGTGTTTATAAGGTTGGTGATAAAATCCCCTCTGTTACCGATTCGAGTATTAAACATTTGCTGGCTAGAGATACCGTTGAAAAAGCATATAAAAGACTCAAAAGCATGGGGATATTGACATCAACACCATGTTTGGGCTATTTTGTTGCGAATTCATTGGTTACTGAAAAAATAAAAGTATGCCTACTATTCAATAAACTTTCAAATTATAAACAGAAAATCTATTATGCTTTCACACAAACCCTAGGCAAAGATGCCAGTGTAGACCTTAAGATTTATAATTACAATTTGAGTTTATTTGAAAAGATGGTCAGCGAGAATATTGATAACTACGACTATTTTGTAATTGTACCTCATTTTCTTCCCGGTACTACAGGCATCAATGAAGTGATCGAAAGTATACCACTGGAGAAGGTTTTAATCCTGGATAGAAAATTGGCAGAATTGAATAAAGAATTTGCCACTGTTCACCAGGATTACGAGCAAGATATAATCAATGCACTTGGTGAGGGTTACGAACGCTTAATGAAATATGAAAAAATCAACCTGGTTTTTTCCAGTGACCTTTTTTATGCCCGGCAGATCATCAATGGTTTTAAAATCTTTTGTGAAACGAAAAATATCAATTATTCTGTTGTTGAAAAACTTGAAAAGAAAACATTAAAGAAGAAACAGATTTATATCATAACCAGGGATGAAGACCTCGTTCAGTTTATTAAAATGTGTAATGGCAATAACCTGGCTCTGGGAAAGGACCTGGGCTTGATTGTTTACAATGAAGATCCCCTAAAAGAAATAATTTCCAATGGTATTACAACCATATCTACCAACCATGAACAAATTGGAATTGAGGCAGCAAAACTGATCCTTTCGAAAGAAATCAGAGATGTGAAGATTCCATTTAATCTCATCATGCGTAGCTCACTTTAGCCAAGATTTTACCATGATTAAAATTGGAAATATTTAAATCCGTAATCAATATTATTTCATACCACCAAAAAATTACCAGATGATACAACCACCCAACAATTATGTATCTTATGTCTCAAAAGGGTTTCTGCTTGTTGTCGTTGTTATAATACCATTGGTTTATGTTATCCCTATCTCTGATCCGGTGCAGTCACCAAAGTTGTTTGCCTGGGCTTTTGCGACGTTCGCTTATCTGGCTTTTTTATTTTTAATCAAAGGACCTGGGGGAATTCGAACTAATTTCCTTAGATTTAAGTTCATTCGTATTTTCCTTTTGTATGCACTTGTGGTAGCCATCTCATTATTATACGCAATTAACTGGAAGGCAGGATTGTTCGACCTGAGCAGGACCATTCTATCCATTATTACCCTTTTAATAGTTACGAATATTTTATTGATACAAAAAAACGGCCTTTCTTATTTAACCAGGCTTGTTCTCATTTCAGCATCAATCCTTGTTGTTATAGGTGGGGTGCAGTTTTATTGGTTTGCTGCTGGAAAATCAGCCACCTATTTTTATGCTTCCTTATATGAAATAAAGGGATTAAGCGGCCATAAAATAACATTCAGTATATATCTTTACCTTACTTTGCCCTTTTTGATATTTGGTTTTAACATATTTTCAAAGGGATGGAAAATTTTATCCGGATTGCTCATTTTTTTAATTCTGGGATTAATCGTTCTCATCCAAACAAGAGCTGCGTGGGTTGGCCTATCCATTATGATCATTGTATCTACAGTTACACTGATTTTTTACCGGATTAAATTTGGATACGGATTTATTCGCACGAAGACCAAAGTTTTGGTCCCTTCCGTCATCTTTGGAATTATTTTTATTATTCTGGCTTTTTTATATAATCCGGGTTTTAAAGAAGTTATCCAATACCAGGTTGAAGGGATGCAGAAGTATCAGTTGGAACGAAACGTACCCCGTATGAATATTTTGAATTCAAGCTATAGAATGTATTTGGATCACCCCATTACCGGAGTGGGGGCAGGCAACTGGATAATTAATATCCCACCTTATCAGGATGACTACATTCATTATTTGATGCAGAATCGAAATATGGACTTTGGTTTCCAAAACTGGATCAGGCCACATAATGACTTCATTTGGGTTTTATCTGAAAAAGGACCATTGGGTTTATTATTATATTTGTCAATATTTGTGGTTTTATCCATTTATGCAATTAAGCTTGTTTTCCGGCAAAAAAACGAAGAAATTTCACTATTGGCCACACTGATTTTAGGAAGTCTTGCGGGTTATTTGGGAATTTCAATATTTAGTTTTCCGCTGGAACGGATTGATGTTCAATTTATACTGACCATATTAATGGCAGTAGTTTTTTCTTTGAACATAAAAACCTTTTCAGGTGCATTAAATTCTATAAAAATCAAGAGAAAGTATTTGGCTATTCCTGTTTTTGTGTCATCCCTTGTATTATTTTATGGTTTATTTCTGTTTAAATCGGAGTGGGATTTAAGTCGTTTGATGAATATCAAATCGCCAAGAGTGGACAGTGTTAGAGTTGAGAAAAGAAATTGGATAAATTCCAGAATAGTCTCCCTTGATCCGTTTGCCAATCCTTTAAAATATTACCTAGGCTTATACAGGCTAAATAATAACGATCTCGGTGTTGCATTAGAATACTTCGATAAAGCCTATCAAGAGCATCCATTTAATCTCAACTTATTGTTTGCCATATCTAATACTTCTATAAAAGTTGGAAATCCTCAGAAGAGCATAACATTTGGCAAGAGATCAATTGAAGTTTACCCCTTTTATTCGAAATCTCTCTTAAACCTGGCAACTGCTTATTACCTGGATGGTGATTTTGAAAAATCATTACAGACTTTGTTAAAAATACCCATTGCAAATCCAACAGTCCAAAAAGCTATTGAAAGGACAAAACAGCAATTGGATAAATCTTAATTCGGACGGCGTTTTATTAATTTCCTTTAACCCAAATTTGATTTTATAATCCTATTCAATCTTTTTAATTGGTACAGGAGGTTTATATTCAATATTTTCAAACGAAATATCGTTTCCAGGTTGAATTGTGAGTAAGAGCGATTGGTAAGGTTCAAAAATCAGTTCAATATCTTTTTCCCCATTTCTGGTATTGATTTTTATTTGCATTTTAAAGGTGCTATCCGACAAGGATTGACCATAGCTCAATGGATAGGTTATATCAACGGAAAGCGGATTGGAAAAGAATATCAAATATTCATCATCTACAATACGACAACGATATTCAGAGATATCAGCACCTGAAATTAGCGGTTCTGCAACATTCAAATTGGCCAATTCATTACTGACATTCGGAAGTTTTTCCATTTCATCCAAAAGTTTTTGAAATCCGGGATCCTTCATGTAACCCGCTTGGCCAGGGTTCTTTTTAATACATACCGGCAATCCATCATTAGCCAGTTTTTGAATGGTTTGCAAGGCTTCAATATCCATGTAATTCACATCGATATATAGCATGTTGAATTCCAGTCCATTGATGGTTAATTTCCCATCTTGAACCTGTCCTTGCGCCAAAAAATTTTTATTCACCCATGTGGGCTGATACCCCGTTAGCTCCTTGTTAAAATCAGTATAGCGCATTTCATACTCACCCCATGCCCAGGGAAGTTGTTTTTCTTTGGGCAATTCACCTGCAATCCATGCATCTTCCTGAGGGATGTAAACTGCAATATCCGTGTAAGGCAATCCTTGTCGCATAAACCCTGAAACTTGCTCAAGGTACTGATTAAATTCAGGTAAATCCCTGCTTAAGTTACCTCTTTTGCCTACGTGGACACTGGCATAAAAAAATATGGTATCAACGCCTACAGGATTAAAAGGAGTGCCATGCCAGATGATATGGTTTACTCCATTTGCGAAAATGGCATCAGCAACCAGCTTTAGGTCAGCCATCTGTTCCTGCCTGATATGATCAGCAGGCCATCCGTACAAACAGGTGAAGGTTTCGGAAGAGATGATGGGTTTTCCGGCTAAAGCTGCAGCGGAGGCGACAATTTGTGAATATCTAGGATTATAAAGCATGGCCTCGCTTTCGGGAATATCCATCAAAGCATAAGCATCAATGATATCGGTAGGTGATCCGGCACATTGCACACGGGAATAACCATCAAGCTCATGACATTTTTCAAAGAACGGGATATAAAAGTTTTCCAAAACCATTTCTGCAACCAGTTTCATGTAATCATATCGGGGGCCTTCATTTTGTGTATCATAAATGTGATTCATAAAGGGTTCAATCTCATAACCAAATTTTGCTTTGAATTTTTCTCCAAAACCCTTTGTCCAGATCTTTTGTGTTTCTACTTCCCACGAATCGCAAAAGAGGGCCGACTTGGAACCTTTCATGGCCTGTTTTAAAGCTTCTCCCATCACTTTTGCATATCTGTCGAAAGCGCCTTTATTCAAATGATCAATCACATTTCCGGTATCTGGATGCGTCCAGGATAGCCGCAGGGGTTGTTTAAAAGCAGTATCTCCGTAAATTTTTGTCCTGTCAGAATCAGCCACAAATGTTCCACCGAAAGGCCAAAGTGTTCCAAATGTAAAATCACATCCAAATCCGATGCTGTCGCAATACCGTTTGGTATAGGTGACCAATTCCGTCCATTCGTGACTCAACCAGGGGATTCGTTTGGCATTGGGATCACGATTGACCGGGTAAATAAAAGCAATCTCCACTCCGCCAAAATGGTTTTCGTTTAACCAGTCCAGTTGATTTTTGATGTCGACCTTTTTTATTTCCGAAGCAAACCACCACCAACGGGTATAGGGACGGGCATCTTTTAAATAAATTATATTGTCACTTGCCGAATTTACATTATTCCTATTGTTACAAGCATTGAATAGTATTAAAGATAAAAGAAATAAGTTTATATAAACAATCCCGAATCTATAAAACATATTAATTATACATTATTTGAATTTGTTATATTAGAATTAAAAAAGTACTATACTTTAAAAAAATTTCTGAGTTCATCGATGTGATTTTGACTAATTCCCTCGGGTTCAAATCCATACATTTTACATAAAAGGTAAATTTTTGCTGCTTTTGAAATAATATCTATTTTATCGAAACATTCATATGGTTTATCGCCAATAGCAAAAACACCATGTTTTTCCCATACTATAAGGTTGTGCTTGCTGAGTAATCCAACGGTAGCATCCGCAATAGGTTCTGTTCCTGGTAGCATATAGGGCAAAACCCCAATTCCTTTGGGAACATTGATCACTACTTCAGGATGCATGGATTGTAAAAGTTGGGTGATTTTATAAGAGTTATTAAACTCCTTTTTATGGGATAATGCTATCAACTCGTTGACGTGGGTATGGAAAACAACTTTTTCATTTCTTTTTTCCTTTTGAATAAAATCATGAATTGCAAGGTGGGTAGGCAATTCAGAAGTGGGTCTGATTTTAGCAAAATTTGCCCCATTGTTAACAATGTAATTATAGCTTTTACCATCCTCCGAAATCTTGATCAGTACAATGTTATCCAGAATTTCTGCTGCGATATCACGAAAGCGCATTCCCGAACCACTCAAAATAAAGTATTGGTTGGCTATGTGCTCGTATCGCCTAGACAAAGGAAAGTTATCCGCTGGGGTTAAATTTTCGGGTTTCTCCTTTTCAAGAATAGATGATACATTACATGATAAATTCCCGGCATTACTTTCGGCCCAACCTCTTCTATGAAACAAATGAGCTACGGTTTTTATTTCAGTGATGATGGACTTCAACTCTACATTGGTAATGGTAAACTCTCTCATACAAATTAATTAAAATGATCTTCAATTATATTTTCAGAAATTTATTATTGTGTTATATACGTTAAATGTTATTTATTAATAGCTTTAGGTAAAAGTAGTGTTTGATTATATTAGAATTATTTTTTAGAAATTGATTCCATAAAAACATGATGATATTGGTCAATTATGTCATTTATCAAATATTTCTCTTCAACTTCTTTTTTATTGAAATTGATTTTATCCATGTTTTTTACTCTTTCTGATCCATTATTGATAACACTAGAAATATCATCGCTATTCTTGAAATAGAAAGCATTTCCATTCAGTACCTTCTTGTTGAATTCATTGTTTGATGCACAAATCAATGCTGAAGAAGCCATGGCTTCGATCAATGAAGGATTAGTCCCACCTACTGAATGTCCGTGAAAATATATACAACAGAAATTTCGAAGATTATTAAGTAGACTAATATCATATATTCCTCCTAAAAAACGAATCAAATCTGAATTGTATTTGCTATATAAATATTTTCCGAAATCGTTTTTCATACTGCCAATAATCAGCAAGGGGTTTTGGGTCTTCGATTTAAGAACCCCCTGTATTATAAGTTCAATATTGTTTTCAGGTTCAAGCCGTGCAATTACTAAATTATACTTGTAAGGTTTTATATTGAACGAATTAAGCAAGTTAATATCTGGATTTTGGAATACTTCTGCACCATATGGAATATAGAAGGATTGCCTTCCATATTTTTCCCTCATATATTCCTCAATGACCAATGAATCAGAAACCATATAATCGGAATATTTGACTGTAAGCCGCTCTGCAAATTTTAAAAATTTCTGAACTTTAGGACTATATTTACTCCTTTTCCATTCAAATCCGTCCATATTATAAATAATGATGGATTTCCTGGGTAACAACGAGCCCCAAACTGAACTGCTGGTATATCCAAGTTGAAGTATTATATCAAATTTCCGCTTATAGCTGTCTAAAATACAATTCAAATCATAGATAAACTGTCCTGCAGTGCCAATTCTGTATTCAGGATCATATTTATGGATAATGTTAACATTCTTAAATGTTTTTTGCTGGTAGGGGTGGTTGTGCGAATTGTATACACTAACATCACATCCCCTTTCGACTAAGTTAGTAGACAAATATTCAGCAAATTGCTCAAATCCACCGTAATTATTCGGAATGCCCCGTGTCCCTAATATTCCTATTTTCATTTTGTACAGTATTAGTTTGCTCAATTTTGACGATTAGAAAAAATATAAAAAAAATAAACATTGGAAAATAATAGTAAAACCCATTCAAAAATGCCATTAAAGGCATGGAAAAATATATGACAAATACAAAATAATTGCTTTTGATGAAGGTCCTGTTATCACGATAAATTTTAATGTAAAACATCACATATAAAATCATGCATAGAATTCCATAAGAATAAAAAATGCTCATAAAATCATTGTGAAACCACTCAAAAATGTAAACATTTTGCAAATTGGCCTGTAACGAGGAATAATAAGTTTTCCCAATCAGAATATCCAATATACCGAAGTCAGATATTTCTTTTAACCATGAGTTCCATAATATTATTCTCGATAATCTTGGAAGGTTATCAACCGCTGTGATAAAAAAGGTAAAATATTGATGGGTAAATGTGTCTTTGGTATACCAGGCTAAATGGTCCCTGAAAAAAATTAGCAGTGAAAGGATCATTAAAATTGCCACAAGAACAGGCAACCTTTTGGGTTTTAAGGCCAGCCACACAGAGCTGATTATAAATATGGTGATTGGAAAAATCCTGGTGCCGGTATAAAAAACGATTAACGCTATAACTGCAAGTGCACCATAGCTCCAGACTTTATTACGTTTCCAAAAAAATTGAAAATAAAATAGTGCCAGAAATCCGAAAAAATAGGATGCAACATGCGGAACCCTGAATAAACCCCTGTGATATTCCCTGCTATATTCCAGGTAATCCAATTCGGGATTGGCAAGAGAATTAAGAAATTTTTCTGTCAGTATGGTTTTTTTTAGTTTCTGACTTGTAGTGGGCTTTTGGACTTTTTTGCCGGGCATAGTTTGTTCTGTATTTTGTTCTTTAGGAGGACCGACATAATTATCCGTATTGGAATTGCTAAAAATAGGGTCGATATTGTTGATCCCGATCAGCGTGAAAGAAAATAATACCAGAAAAGAAATGGCCAGTATATGAAGCAATTTAGGGTTCAATGCAGTTTTATTGGAAGCATATAATAAATAAAATGAGAATAACAGGATAATGAAGAGTAAATCTGAAATGTTTTTTGCATGAAATCCGTAAATGATATTATTGATAAGGGTGATAATCACAAAGGGAATTACCAAAAGCAGAAGCCATTTTTTATTTTGTTTACTATAACTTCTTTGAGTTAGCAATACAGGTAAAGAAACCAATCCGAATGCGACAAAAAATGGAAAATCGATAAAATAATTTACAATACGATCAATAATGAATGCAATCAGAAAGCTGAGAAACAGATAATTAATATTAATATTTCTGATCATAATCATCATATTTGACCAAATTCTATACATTGATCAGTCTATTTATCAGTTTCTGTGGATAACAAATGGATGCAATTAGCAAATAATAAAATTTGTTGATTTTTTTATCCGCTAACTGATATTTTCGGTAGTTCCTGATGTAATAGTAATAGATGCGCATTTTCACATGGGAAGTAGTCCTCCCAAAAACTTGATACCTATACATAAAAGTTCTTTTAATTCCTTCAAATGTCAGTGTACTGGTTGAACTGTTCCCGTGAATCCGCATCAGGTATAAAGGTTCCTTTAAATTGGCAAAAACCAATCCATTCCTTATCATCTTTGAGAACAATTCATAATCTTCGGCGGGAAATAGCTTCCCATACCGGTATTGTTTCATCTTTTCTGCTTTAATGATGACCGTTGGATGCTGTACACCATGTTCTCCTTTTTCGAATGTTGAATAAATATCCACGTGTGTTGAAGGAAAATTTGAAATATTGATCTTTTTTTCAAGGTCATCACGGAAGTAGATAACATTTGAACCCAAAACATCAATATGGGGATTGTCTTCCATATAATTAAACTGTGTTTCGATACGGTTTGGAATAAACACATCATCCGGATCAGCCCGCATAATGTATTTACCACTTGCTTTTTCAATCCCAGTGTTCAGAGCAACAGTAAATCCCTTGTTTTCGGTAAAAAGGATGATTTTTATCCAATCGTGATTTTTGTATTTTTTGATTATTTCGACAGAGTTGTCATTCGAACCGTCATCAATGAGTATCAATTCCATAGGAAGTATGGTTGAAGCAAAAATGCTTTGGATAAAATCGTCCAGGTAACGACCATTATTATAATTGGCCGCAACGATTGAAACGTTTGTGATTTTTTTAATAGGGTTAAAATCTGACATATTTCTGTTGTATCCTACTTAGCAAATATTCCTCAATGATGCTGTAATTGAAATAATAAATTGTAATGAATGGAATCATTTTTCTGGATAACCAAATCAGCTTGGTCCACCGATTCAGCAGCATTTCTGCAAAAGCCTTTCTGTCATATATTTTTTTGATGGAATTGTAATACAATAATTTTATCAACCAGTTTTTTGCATTTTTGAAAGTATTAAAATCACGAATTAGTAACCCTTCGCGGATTATATGATGAATCTTCAACTCCTCTTCAGTAGGTTCGATTCCTAATTCTTTAAATAATTCGTTGTAAACAGCAACCAGGTTTTCCTTAACAATGTTTTCACCTGAAATGGTCATATTATTTCCATGAATTCTGTATTTAACCAAATATTCGGGTAAATTCCATGCTTTTGACTTTTTTATTATGTCCATCCATAGTTTATAATCTTCTACGATTTCATAACCGGTTTTATAAAGATAGTCAGGTAATACCTCTCTGCGAAAGACTACTGCTGATTGAACAAAATAATTTTTAAAAAACATGATGGAAGGGATTTTTTCAGGTCGGGCTGAAAGCTTCCAATTATTTTTAAGCAATTTTCCATTATTGTCGATCAATAAAGCCCAAGACCCAATCATCCCAAAATCAGGGTTTTTCTCAAGAAATTCAATTTGTTTTCTGAATTTACCGGGTAATGCAATATCATCCGAATCAAGCATTCCGATATACTTACCTGAAGACAGCTTAATTCCTCTGTTGCGGTTATAAACTATTCCCTGATTGGTTTTATTCTGGTGAATTTTAATTCTCAGATCTTTAAATGATTTTATGATTTCCAATGAATTGTCAGTCGAACAGTCATCTATAATGATAAACTCATAGTCATTAAAATCCTGTAGTAAGATACTACTAATAGCTTCTTTCAGGTATAACTCGGCGTTATATGAAAGCATGATAATGCTTAAGAGAGGTGTTGACATCCCTTTTTATTGTTAAAATGTTAAATGAAAACTCTATCCAAACCTAATATATTTTTTTCAAAAATATTCAAGAATATTATTATTATTATCCTGTTCTATCCTGCTATTGAAACAGAACTTCAAAATTTGTAATATCGATGCGTATTCAAAGATTTTAATATTGGAGTAAATAGGTTGATGATCAGCTATTAAAAATAGACTTTTTTAAGACATTTGCGGGTAAAATTAAAATGAATTATTTCTGGTGATGTGGATAAACTTAAATCTTAATCCAGGGATGTTTTTCAACAAGGTATCTGCGAATGTGATTGAAATTATCAGTTGTTTCATTCCTAAGCATTGAGTTTTTATGTACCCTATACCTGGCCAGTATCTTCGGAATATGAACACCGAAAAATCCCTGTTCAATGAACCTTAACCATAAATCCCAATCTTCGAGACCAAAAATCATAGAAACATCATAACCCCCGACTTTTACCCAGGCAGCTTTACTAACCAAAGCCATGGCGTCAATATAATTTTGCCGGGCCAAATTTTCGGGATCCCAAGGGGCAATACTTAATCTCGTAGAATCATACGAAATATATATATATACTTTGTCATCACCAAACAGTTCCAATTGCGGGTAAACCATTTCCGCACCCGAATTTTTAATTACATTTAAACATTCTTCTAAACAGGTCGGTAAAAGCTGGTTGTCTGCATCCAATTGCATTACCCAAATAGAATTGATATAATCAAAACCTGTGTTTCGAGCTGCGCTTAATTTGCTGTTAATTTTATTTTTTAGTATAGAGCAATTATTGAAGCACTCCTCATTTTTTTCCATCCATTCCACAACCAATTGAAGCGATCCGTCTGTAGAGCAATCATCAACAACAACCAGATCTAAATCCTTTAGGGTTTGGTTTTTCACTGATTCTAAGGCGTCAAGTATATATTTTTCATAGTTATAAAGAGGAATTACAACCCCTGCATAAGAATTTCTGCCAGATTTGTATTCCTTTAATATTTCATAATCTACCACATCAGGATAACTGACCTTACTCTCTCGAATAGAAGAACAATAATCAACACTAAATTTATATGTTTTTTCCCTTAAAGAAGGGTGGTTGATCTCGATATTTTTGATTATTTTAGCTCGATTCAAAAATTCAAATGTTTGATGATTTCTGTGTTCGGGACTAAAATGCCATAGAACATGCCGCCTGGCAGTTTTACCAATTGTTTTTCTTAAGTCCGAATCATCAATCAGCTTTTTGATTGATTCGTACCATTGGTTAGAATCATGCGCTAATAGTCCATTCTTTCCATGATTGATAACTCCTTTATAGGGTTGGGTTGGTGAGGCTATAGTAGGAATCTCCAGTAAGGCTGCTTCGAAATATTTTAATTCACTCTTTGCTTCGTTAAATGGATTGATTTTTAAGGGTGCAATATTAATATCGAATCGTGCAATTTCATATTGAAGTTCATTTAGGGGAACCATCTGCCTGCTTTCGATTCGGCTGTTATAGTTCGACAATATAGGGAATTCTTCAATTTTTAATACATCACTAAAAATGACTAGCCTTACTGAAGGATATTCTTTGAAAATTTCCGCAATTGAATGAACAACCAGTTCAAAATCTTTCTGATGTGTTTGTGTGCCTCCTGCATAACCAATCCTTATTAAAGTGTCATTTGACTTTGGATTTTTAATTATGTTGTTAGACTGAAGAAGTGTTTCGTAATCATATCCATTTGGCAGTGTATATGTAGGATGCGTGAGAATTTCTTCCATCCTTGTTGAAAGAAATTCGGTTGGACTGGTTACAATATTACATTCTTTAATTACATTATACATATTTGCATATAAATCCTTTATATACTTAATGTCTATTCCTTTAAAGCGTATAGCATCAGTGATTTCGGGAATGGCAATTGTTGGATCAAACATGTAATCGTCCAGATCATAAATAGCAATAATATTATTTGATTTGGCTCTATTAATGACCATATTCAAGTGACGATTCATTGGAATTCTCCAAATAATTAGGATTTGGCAATTATCGATTAATTTAGGGTTTGCATAAATAACCTCTGGTTCAAGCCATTCTGCTGAGATACCAAAACCCTGGTAAGTTTCCATATATCTGCTAATTCGATATACATGACCAGGCGTATGAGATTCACCAGAAATAAAAATAATTCCTTTTTTTAATTTAAGATTTCGCCTGTTTTTTTCCCAGTATCTAAAATAAATTATTTTGAATTTAATAAAATCACGGATTGGGAAAATCCATGTAAACAAAATAATGTCGGGAATGATTTTTTTTAAAAATCTTTTGAATGAAGCAAATAATTTATTACCCATTAATTAATTTAAGAATTTAATTTCAAAAATAGTAAATTAATTAAATAATCTATCCTACTCTATCCTGCTTCACCTGAACTGAAAGATTTATACATGCATATTGCGAACAAACATTCTAAGTCAAAACAATTTCATAATTTTATGCCCCTTGAAAATTAAAGACTAAGAATTATGGGGAGGAGACATAAAAATAAAACATCCGGAATTAAGTCATTTGACCGATTCGAATTATTGTTTTCAATAATTTCTACCTGCCTGATAATTCCACTGATTTACGCACTGTCAACTCTTGATCCAACACTGGCTCCAAGATTTTTGTTTTTAAATATAATTGTTTTACTATTATTTCTTTTTTCTCTTAGATTTAATTATTCGAAAGGGCAACTACAGTTCGTAAGAGGTAAATGCAAATTCCTGTTAAACTGACCACCCTATTCCAATTTAAACTGACCACTTATTCCTGCTTAAATTGACCACTACAAATTTTCACCAAAAAAAGAACGATTTCATTTTGCTAGTTAAACATCAAAATTACTCATTTTCCTGATTTATTATTTTTCTTTTTCTTCTCATGGACTCACCAGTTAGTTCAACCCGATGAGACTGATGGATTAAGCGATCTAAGATAGCATCAGCAATAGTTTTCTCACCAATAATCTCATACCAGCCCTGAACAGGAATTTGTGATGTTATAATCATTGAACCTTTGTTATGTCTGTCTTCGATTATTTCGAGTAAGGCAATCCTGTTTTGATTATCCAATGGCTGAAGGCCAAAGTCATCCAGGATGATCAGATGTTGCCTTTCCGTTTTAGCAAGTTCTTTTAAATAAGATCCATCTGCTTTAGCCATTTTCAGTTTTGAAAATAACTTTGTAGTATTTAAATACATTACCCTGTGTCCTTCAATACAGGCTTGGTATCCCAGAGCAGTGGCAATGTAGCTTTTGCCAGCACCTGTACTTCCTGTAATCAAAACATTTTCACTATTCTCAATGAATCCACATTCAGCCAGCCGAAGCAATTTATTTTTATCAATATTCCTGCTTTCATCATAAATAACTTGCTCAATGGATGATTTGTAATGGAATTTTGCATTCTTAATCGCCCGTTCAATTCTCCTGGTATTTCTATCGTCCCATTCCGCCTCAACAATCATGGAAACAAACTGGTCCAAAGTATAATCATCTGTCTTTCCGGTTTCGATTGCGGTTTTAAATGTTCCATGCATGCCATGGAGTTTCATCTGCTTCATTTTAGTAAGTGTGATCTCATTCATATTTCTATCCTTTTATGTTATTTGTAATATTGTTTCCCTCTGATATTGTGATGCTCAGGAATTTCACTCTTTTCTTCCCTGTCGCTATCTAATGTGTCGTAACCATTTTCCAGTATTCTCTGAATAATTTTGTAATTGTAGATGTTATAATCCAATGCCCGTTTGCATGCGTTAATCAGCCTTTCTTTCCCGACTTTTTTAATGTAGGACAAAACACCCATGCAACTTTTGTAGGATTGTTCGGGGTGTTGTTTTTTCTCAAGCAAATGCATGATAAATAGCTTTACGCTTTCATCAACAGAAGCACCCCAATCAATGAACCGTTGTGGTGTCCATTCCGTTATAAACTGGTGTGTGCTTGCCAGATGTTCTTTAACCGTTGTGTAATTGTACGCCCTTGTATCTCTTTGATGAAAAGCAATACGGTTATATTTGTAGTACATTTCTACTGTATTTTTGGTAAACATTATTTTAACTTTCTTTCGGATGTATTGATAAGGAACACTGTAATAATGCTTGTCTTTGCTTAAAAGCACGTGCCCATTCTGCATCACCGTAGCAAAAGCCAATTGTTTAATCTCATAGCGTTGAATTGGAAGAGCAGATAGTTCTTTCTGGTCTATTTCCCTATATAGTTCATACCGTGAAGTTGGCCTTCCGGTAAGTTTTTTTTTGTTGTGAATCTCGAGCTCTTTCCATATGGCCCGGTTTATTTGATTTAGCTTGTTAAAGGTCTTCTTTCTTAGTACTGGATAGATTCTTTGGTAAAGTATCTTAACAGCTCCTTCTGCCAATGATTTATCCCTGGGCTTATATGCTCTGGCTGGGAGTATAGTTGTTCCATAATGTTCCGCAAAGTCAAGAAAGATCTCATTTATGGTAGGCTCGTATCGGTTACTTTTAGTAACTGCTGATCTTAGATTATCGGGAACTATGGCTGCCGGTACACCACTGAAATAATGCAGTGCATTTTCAACCGATGCAATGAAATCTTCCTTCTTTTGGCTTAAGGTAGCTTCAGCATAGGTATATTGACTGGCACCAAGTATAGCAACGAAGAATTGAACTTCAATTACTTCTCCTGTTTCCTTATCAGTTAATTCCAGGGTTTTTCCTGCATAGTCAACAAACATCTTATCACCAGCTTTGTGGTTCATGTGCATTACAGGGTTTACCTTCTTTCCCCAACGGTTGTAATACTCACAAAAACGACTGTATTTTAATCCATCGGGGTGTTTTTTGTAATATTCCTGCCACATATGTTGCCGTGTAATACCTGTCTTTTTTAGTTCTTTTTCCATGTAAGGAAAGAAATCATAAATAGCTTTTATTTTAGGGGTAGGATGTTGTGATCTATTATTGCTGAACATGTCTTCCAACTCCGCATCACTCTTCATATCTATGTCCTCTATTGTCATGCCCAGCAATTGGTACAGAGCAATGTACTTCTTTACAGTATTTCTTGAAAGTGATAAATATTTACTTATGAAGACTTTACTCTTCTCTTTACAATGTAGTTCAATTACTTTTCTAACTTTACTCATGTCTGTTAATCTATTGGCCATAATTCATGCATTTTTGAAACAAATGCGTGAAATTACAGCTTCAGCAGCATGAAATTAAGTTCTTCTTTAGGTGGTCAGTTTGCTCTGGAATGGGATGGTCAGTTTACCCTGGAATAGGGTGGTCAATTACGACAGGAATGGGTGGTCAGTTTACCCCGGAATGGGGTGGTCAATTTGGTTGGATTTTCCAAATTAATTAAGTATTAGAAAAAAGTCAATTAATTAAATATTAAAAAAAAAGTCAAATAATTAAATACTAAAAAACAGTTAATTAATTAATAATTGGGGGGTAAAAAAACAATAAATGTGTGTGTTTATGTGTACATAAAAAAATAAAACCTTGTATTGAATTATTATACAAGGTTTTACAATTTATTGTTGTGACCCCACCGGGATTCGAACCCAGATCATCAGAACCGGAATCTGACATTCTATCCATTGAACTATGGGGCCAATGAGCGAGCAAAATTAATCTTTTTCGGTAAAGAAAGTTCGATTGATCCATTCTCTTCCTGCACCACTTTTGAGAAACTTCTCCCGCTTCCTGGCTTCCACTCTTGAATTGAAGCTTTCAGAATGGAGAATAGTGTATGGCACAAATGCTTTTGTGGATTTCATTTTCCTGGAATTATGTTCCTTCAACCGGGCATTCATATTTTCGGTCATCCCAACATAAGTTTTTGGGTGGGAGAGGCTTTTGAGGATGTATGTGGTGTGTTTTTTTCTATTTTGCAGTATCTTTGAGAAGTCCTATACATTATCGAAAAGTATTATAGCCAAATAGAAAGAAAAAACCCGGATCATTAACAGATGATCCGGGTCAAGATTATAAGTATAATAAAGGCGTTTATCGGATAACGATTTTCCTGATAATCACTTCATCGTTTGTTTTTAAACGCAAATAATAAATGCCTGCTGCGTAATCGCCAAGTTCAAGTTGATGAGATACAAGCCCATTAAGTTGGCCTATCTTTTTACTGTAAACTTCGCGGCCCTGGTAATTCAACAACAGATATTCAACTGATGCTGAAGTCCCGGAAATATTAATGTTCAGAACCGTTGATGCCGGATTTGGAAAGACGAATAGGTTGAACCCCTCCGAAACTTCACTGACTCCGGTACAATCGTCAAATGTGATCATAATCTCATCTTCTCCATCGCATTCATCGGTATTTGAAACAAGCACTGTGTATGTTACAGAACCCAATCCCACGCCCGTTGAATCCACCTCTATAGTTGCCGTTGTATATCCACCGGGAGTCCAGTAGTAGCTTACAGCACCAGGTGTTGTGGCATCCAGAACCACTGTCTGATATGCACAAACACTAATGTCGTCACCCAGATCGACCTGCGGCGTGGGTAAAACCACGAGGGTATAATCTTCTGATACAGTATTATCACCATCATCGATGGTTACTGTATAGGTTGTGGTAATATCCGGAGTAGCAATCGGGTTCATAATGTTAGGATCACTCAGTGTTTCTGCCGGAGACCATTCACAGGTATAGTTACCAGTACCGCCTGAAACTGTTACCAGAAGCATGGCAGAGGATCCCTGACATATTTGTTCAGGAGTGGAGGTTGTAGTACAAGAAAGTTCTCCCATAG
>Ga0209692_10001985_pt1 | contig 24494 bp, 18 predicted proteins | sample tdDd472_FD_187129 | JGI IMG/M metagenome (GOLD analysis project Ga0209692, IMG submission 187129) | Marine sediment microbial communities from the Atlantic coast under amendment with organic carbon and nitrate - tdDd47.2 (SPAdes)... | ecosystem: Environmental > Aquatic > Marine > Coastal >... | reverse complement strand
CCGCAAGGTTCAATCGGTACTGCATCACCGCAGTTGGCGTTTCAAAATTTGCCGCCTGATTCTCGAGCAGCGGAGATTTTATTGCCTCTGGAAAATGTAACCCCGAGCGACCCTCAAATGCGGATAAGCGGGCACAGAATGCATCCGGGATGCGGTCGCTTAGTAGAAAGGTCTGATCTTTAAATGACGCCTGTTTAAAATAATCTTCGGTTTTTTGATAGGGCGTAATGCTTTTTGCAATAACGCCGTTGAGCTTTTCATCAAAATCCGCCGATTGATTCATCCACGACATATAACCGATGGAAAAATACGGATAGACGCTGATCCGCCGTTGACGAGGAGACAGGTTACGCACGCTGAGCTGCCAGATTTCGACCACGTCTTCCTTTGCTAGCTGGACTTTAACCGCGACCTCGAGATCGAGTTGGCGGACGCGCCAACAAATATCACTTTGTCCGACGGAAAATTCAAATCGTTGCGGCTTTTGTTTAACGGGCGCAAATGGAACCGAAAATATGTTGTGGCTGGCTTCATCTTTCAAGTAAAAAAAACGCCCCGGATGATGCGCGTAATATTCCTGCTCGGGCATCATAAACGTTTTGGCTTCGATATTTGGACCATGTGAATATTTAGTCGCATCGCTTTGCATAAACTGGCTTTTAACAAACCCCTGGCAATTAACCTGCAGTAACATTTGCGGATTCCACAAGTAGCTGGAGGCTTCGGGCAAAGCGGTTGGCGAGGTTAAAATCAACCGGTCATCTGAGGTATAAAAAATTGCTTTTTCACACGCCACGACACAACTCTCCCCGGGCAGCGCGCCGCCGGGTTAACGCCGCTTGAATGTCATTGAGCTGACTTTGGTCGAGTGGATAACGGCTCACCACCCAGACGGCGACAAAAGCGAATGCGCTCGGAATAATGGTCATAAGCCAGACAATTCCCTGTTCTGAATCCGCCGATTGTACCTGATTGGCCACATAGCCCAATGACGCCAATAACCATCCCATTATGGCGCCTGCGATTGCGCCGCCGACTTTTTGTGAAAAAGCGGCGGCCGAAAAAATCATCGCGGTGGCCCGCCGGCCGGTTCGCCATTCGGAAAAATCTGCCGTGTCGGCGTACATGGAAAATACCAGCGGTGATTTGGGACCAAGCGCCAGACCGATCAGCGTTTGCAAGACGAACATCAGTAATATTTGATCGTTAGGGACAAAATAAAAAGCCGCCGAAAGCACCGCGACAATTAACATAAGTGCTAACAGCAGACGTCGTTTATCGAACCATCGGGTTAGCATTGGTGTAATGGCCGCGCCAACCGCTAATGAAAGCATATAGGTCGTCGCAAACGCGCCGATTAAATCTTCGCGGCCGACATAATATTTAAAATAAAAAGTCCCGCTACTGGCGCGTAAGGTAATCGTCAACATGATAATTAGCGCGAGCGCAAACAACACTATCCAGGGACGATTGCCGATCAGATCTTTGAGATCCTGGATGACGGGTGTTTGTTGATTTTTCGGTGGCTGAATTCTTTCTTTAGTCGCGAGAAAACTTAGCACAAAAAGGCAACCGGCCGCGACCCCATAAACGACCATGGTCAACTGCCAACCTTTCGCCTCATCACCAGCGCCAAGCCAACTCACCAGCTCCGGGGTAAAATAGGCAACCAGCGTGCCGCCACTAAATGCTCCGATAAATCGAAAACTCGTCAGGGTGGTTCTGTCCTGAGTATTATCGGTAATCACACCGAGCAGGGCGCCATAGGGGACATTAATAAAGGTGTAGGCTAGCATCATTAGTATATAACTGGCATAGGCCCAGATTACTTTTCCTTGCGAATCTAAGTCGGGCACGGTAAAGGTTAAAATGCCCGCAGCGATCATCGGCAGGATCCCCCACAAAAGATAAGGTCGAAACTTGCCAAAACAGGTTTGCGTTCTGTCGGCAAGCGCCCCCATCATAGGGTCGCTAAACGCATCAATTAAGCGTGTCACTAACATCATGGTACCGACAGTCGCCGCCGAAATACCAAAAACATCGGTGAAAAAAATAAATAAAAACACGTCGAAAATGCGCCAATAAAAATTCGACGCTACGTCGCCACAGGCATAGCCCAATTTTTCCTTTAAGGGTATTTTGGTTTCAGTCATCGCAGTTTAGCCGGAAGATCCTAGGCATTTTATTCCCTGATTGGTTGATGAGTGAGGAGAAAGCGCTTTCATTTTTTTATGATTTTTTGCCAATTTTCTTTTTGCATCACAATCAAAATTTTAGATTGGAACCGCTTTGCAATAATGGTCAATAAATTGTTGGTGACTGGGCATCTGCGCCAATTGACTATCCACCTGGTTGCGCAAAATCATCAAAAAGCGAGTGAGTTCGTCTTGCGGCATCATATCGACAATCTGGTGATAATTCTCGGGCTGGATCCGTTGGCCGATCATCACCTGCGTCCAGGAATCAATTTTAAAGAGTTCGGTATCGGCAATACAGACGCGACCGGTTTCCTTAAACAAGCGAATCCGATGTGCGAGCGTTTCAGGGACGGTCATATGCTTACAATACTGCCAGAAGGGTGAGTCTTCGCGTTCCGTCGCTTTATAGTGCAAAATAATAAAATCACGGATCCATTCCATTTCGTCTTTCGACTGACGATTATATTCATCGACATTCGCCTGGCTTATCTGGTGATGGGGAAACAGACGCATCAAGCGCAAAACAGCCGACATGATTAAATGGATAGCGGTCGACTCCACGGGCTCTAAAAAACCACTCGACAAGCCGATGGCGACGCAGTTTTTATTCCAAACTTTCGCGCGGCGACCGGTTTGATATTTTAAAACTTTGGGCTCGGTAATAAGCTCACTTTCCAGATGGGTCATAAGCGTCTGCTGCGCTTTGTCATCGCTGACGAACCGGCTGCAGTAAACTAGACCATTACCGACACGATGCTGCAATGGAATGCGCCACTGCCAGCCAAAGTCGTGCGCGATGGCTTGGGTGTAAGGTCTAGGCTCACCGGCTTTTTCGGTTTGTATCGGAATCGCAGAATCGCAGGGTAGATACTCCTGATAATTTTCATAACCGGTCTCTAAAGTTTCTTCGATTAGCTTGGCAGAAAATCCCGAACAATCGATAAAAAAGTCGCCCTCGATTTTCCGGCCGTCGGTTAACTGAACCGACTCGATAAATCCTGTCTCACTATTTTGAAAAACATCGGTAATTTTACCTTCGATCCATTTAAGCCCATTTTTAATCGCAAATTTTTTCAGATAACCCGCGTACATGCCGGCGTCGAGATGGTAAGCGTAATTGAGCTGAACGTCTTTATTAAAACCAAACTTTCCCGCCCGCGCCGCTTTTAATTCCAGACAATAATCACCAAATTCGTTTTCAATTCCTTGTTGCAAACCCCCTAACCAAAAATGTTGAAACTCACCAGCCCAGCAGACTTTACCGGTTGCGCCAAAGGAGTGAATATAATCATCACCGCGTTCGCCCCAATTGAGAAATTGAATGCCGAGCTTAAAAGTTGCCTGGCACTCTCGCATAAAGTCTTGTTCGTTAATGCCGAGCAGCTGGTTGAATACTCTTAAAGGCGGAATGGTCGCCTCACCAACGCCAATGCGCCCGATTTCTTCCGATTCAATTAACGATACGTCTAAAGTTTTGCCGAGTAGTTTCGACAACGCGGCACCAGTCATCCAGCCTGCGCTACCACCGCCGACAATAATCACTTTTTGTTTATTTTTATCGCTCAAAACCATTCCTGCTTGCTGTTGTTATTGAGTATTGATTGCCGAGAGTGTTTGATTCTTCAGCTGAATTAATTTTTTCATATTATTCAATGACGCAATCACCGCATAAGCCGCTTGCAAATATCCTTTTTTATTCAGTTGAACTAATGTATCGCCATCCAGGTTAAGTAGCTTTTCTTCGTGGATAGTATAATTGCCAGCGATTTTAAACTGGCTGCCGTCTTCAAGTTTGATATCCAGGTCAACTGGCTCTATCAGATCACAAGATATAAAACTGGCAAACATGGCTCGGCTAAACTCAATGCCTTTGTGAATGGCGAGCAAATATCGATTGACTTGCTGCGTAAATTGGCTCGCTTGGCCATTGCTATCAAACAAGCTTTCGCCTTTTTGAAGCGATACCTTAGGACTTTCTCGGTCGATACTGATCACCGGTTCGTTTTCGCTTTTACCCAGTTCAGTTTGGTCTTGATAACTGATCACAAAGGGGCCACGCGCAAATGCCAACGGCAGATAATGGCCGTGCCATTGTTCACCGGTTAAGAATAAATTTTCATCCTCTTGTAACCCGAGCAGTGCGACCGAGCAAAACTCACCGGTTTGTGGATCTTTACGAAAAAAAATCGGATACTCCAACATCATGCTGCCGTATTCGGTCGGGAAAGTCAGTACGCTACCGACCTTATCGCCACGCGAATCAGAAGGGTGGGCGATCACTTTTAAATTCTGATGGGTCACATGATTGAGTACTTCAATGTTTGCCATACCACCTGCCTTTTATGGTTATCTGGGTCAAACTAATTTATGAATTTTTACTTACCTTGTCTAATCATATCTCTCGCTGAGGCCATCGCGTTAAACAAAGACCGCATGAATACGGGGCTATTCAGCGGTCTTTGTTTAACTTGGCGATTAACGATTAATCAAATGTGTAGCGAACACCCAAGCTATAACGCGCTCCATACTCTTCCATATTAAACATTTGTACATCGGTTCGACCGTGGATTCTAAAGTTTTCTTCGGTCAAATTGATCCCTTCAAATTGGAGAGTCAGGTTGTCGTTGAACTCATAACCGATGCTCAAATCAATTTGCGAATATTCCTCGACAAATCCTGGCTCGGAGGCATATCGCGCCGCTGAATTTAAAAATTTATCACGCCAGTTATAACTCACGCGTGCGTTCCAGCCAAATTTTTCATACATCAAAACAACATTCGCCGTATCACTCAACCCCTGTAGCGCAAATTGGGTGCTGGCCTGCGATAAGTCAAATCCGATATCGCCATTTACGGTGGTGTAATTGACTTGCACGCCGTAGCCGCTTTCTCCAAAGAAATGCTGCAACGCGAGTTCGAATCCATCGATGGTAGCCGATTCATTATTCACCGGTGACTGGAACAAAAATTCCATTAGCGGGTCGTCGGCATTCGGTACGATATCAACGGCCGCTTCAAACTCGTTTGCCGTCATCGAGAAATAACCGACGCCGAGTTGATTGGCCGCCATCATCGAAAACAGGTTAGTTTCGTTGACCGTGACGCCCAGGGCATTTAAATCTGCGATTGCCTGTTGCGCTCGAGGACCGGCGCTTGCATCTCTTAAGCCATAGAAGTTTTGGACCACTGGCGCCGAGCCGATAAAGTTATCAACATCTTTTAGGTAATATCCCACCGACACATAGCTGGAATCATCAAAATACCATTCTGCGGATAGGTCAAAGTTTTCTGACTCAAATGGCACCAAATTAGGATTACCACTGGATGCTGCACCGGGTTGGGCGTTCCCTAAAATAGTCGGCGTAGAAGGGCCGCCTGTGACGGTCGCCGCCGAACTTAAATTGCCATAAGGGGGACGCGCAATCGTTTTGCTGTAGGAGAAACGAGTGATCACATCCTCGGCAACTTCGATATCAAAATCGATATTCGGTAAAAAGTGATCATAATCATTTTCAATGGTGTAGTTCTGTTTATTGTCCGATGCACCAGGGATCACTCTGAAATCGTTGTTACTCTCCCACAGGACATGCTGCGGTAACGCGATGTTCGCGGTCGATTTTGAGGTGGTATCCTCATAACGAAAGCCAACCACCAAATTATAAGGACGCTGATTCCAGTCACCTTGATAGCGAAGCTGGGCGTACAAAGAAGTTACCTCTTCTTCGATAAGTCGATTGGTTTGTTCGTCTGGATTACGGTTAAATGCAAAACCGTATAAATCCGCTGCCCAGGCGCCAATCATGGCCGCGTCGCCGCGGAAACCTTGGGTCCAGGCACCAGCAGTAGTGTAATCACTATACACACCGGCAAAATCAACCGGTGTTAGGAAACCGGGCGGTAATTCACCGGGATTTTCCACGCCCCAGTTACCCATGGTGTCATTGATATTGGACTGGACTGTATGGTTGGCCATATCACGCGACTCGATACCAAAATCGATACTAAAATCGTCGAAGTCAAACGTCCCATCGATCCGCATCTGTTCGATTTCGCTGACGTTTTCTGAGAAGGCGCGTTGTTGAATTGAGGTACCGACATCATCCTGATCAAACTGGTTATTGCAATTGAGGCCGATGTTAGTATCACAATCATCAAACTCGACCATGAGAATTGGCAAACCGGTGGTATAGTTTGCCCCTTGTGCGGCAACCACGTTAGCGCCCATACCCACTTTTAAAAAGTTGCCATAACCTTGGGTTGGATTCGACTCGGCCTTAGAGTCATGGTAATCAAAAGCGAGACGGAAATTATCATTAACTTCCCAGTCAAAATTAAATCCGATGGAATCAGTCTTGGTTTCAGAGTTTTGATTTATTTGCGCAACGGCAATATCCCGTGGCGATAACTCAAAGCGATCTTCACGATAAATGATCGGCGTGCGAGAGATGCCATTGTCAAATGTCATCGCGCTTTTGTATTCAGCGTACCAGATCGACAGTTCCGAACGTTCTTCATTTTGCTCCAGATTTGCGTAGGTATAATCTAAGGTCGCGGTCATATTGCTTTTCGGCTTGAACTGCATGGTCAGCTGCGCATTGGTTCTTTCACGTTCGCGGTCCGCCATGTAATAGATTAAGTTGGACGGTAACGCGTAGTTATCACCAATCGCCGGTTCATTGCTAAAAACCGTTGGATTGGTCGGATTCATGTCAGGAACCGTACCGTCCCAGCTCGACAATCGCCATTGGTCGACCGTCGCGCCAGCGACGCCACTGTCTCTATCCGAAATACTCGCATTGAGCGACATGCCAAAGGTTTTTTGCGGGTTTGTCCAACTGACAATACCGGTCACTTCCGGGGTAAAGTCATCACCTTCAAATACGGTCGTATCGTTAACTAATGAAGCACCAACGCTGGCGACAAACTCTGGATTATCCAGCGGCTTGGAAGTCACAATATTAATGGTCGCCCCCATTCCGCCCGAGGCTATATTGGCTTTACTGGTCTTGAACACCTCGACAGCTTGCACCGCGTCAGACGATAAATTTTCAAAGTTGAACGCGCGCGTATCTGACGCTGATCCACTTTGTGGCAGTGATGATCCCGGCATGGTTCGGCCGTTTAAAGTAATCATATTAAACTGCGGCCCAAACCCTCGAACCGTCACCTGACTGCCTTCACCATTTTGTCGATTGATGGAAACGCCTGTTATTCTTTGCAGCGACTCGGCCAGATTGGTATCAGGGAACTTACCAATATCTTCAGCGGTTATCGCATCGACCACCCCAATAGCATCGCGTTTTTTGTTCATCGAACTCACTAAGCTACCACGAATTCCCGTCACAACAACTACTGCGTCGGCATCTTGTTCGCTGGTAACTTCACTTTGAGTGGCATCTTCTTCGGCTTCATATGCATACAGAGGATTTAATGACATACTGCCGAGAATAAGCGATAAACTGGCTGCGATGGGGGTTTTATTGAATTTATTATTCTTCATGTAATTATTCTCCTCCGATCTCCATCCGGTTGTGTAAGACTATACTCTTTTATCTGGGTAAATGTAAGCGCTTTCAAAGCGTCTTCAAAAAAAACCAAGGGGAAGCCCTGGTTTCTTGTAAGCGCTTACATTAACCTAATTTAATAATCTGATGACGTCAACCATTATTTTTTATTTAGTCATAAAAAGTATTAGTTTTTAGTGGATTAATCGCGAGTGAAGCTATTGATGCAAAAGATCAGTAGCCCCACGACTGTATGTCTTGAAGCGGCTATTCACGCGCTAACGATATTGCTATAACTCGCTGATTAAATAGCAAAATTTATCTAAAAAGCTTTTCTGTCAGGTAAATTGGCGAGAATGGCTTTCGGCTTGAACGGCGTACTCAGGGAAAAATATAAACCGATTCGCCAGCGATAATTAATTATTTAGTGCCTCGGCAAAATCCTTGCGTACCACTGGGCTGATAGCCGCGGTGAATACCCGCGCAAACAGGATCGTTTTTGATTGCTGGCCATTTTTTAGCTGAACATCAAACGGCATATTCAGCAAAATTTCTCGCGTCTTTTTTAGCAAAGCTAGATACTGTGGGGTACCTTGTTCTTCATATCCATACACCGAAAAAATCATTCGCCAATCTCTGCAGAACCTGTGCATCTGTTTTACCAGGATTTCAACTTGTTCTGCATCATTGGCCGGGTATTCACGCATTTCAATAATGATATCGTCGACCAGACCGTCTACTTCTCCCGGCGTCAGCACTGGCGTGAGGTTATATTTTTCGAGCAAAATAGAAACCGGTTTACCCGGCGTGTATTCGAGATGTTGTGCGGGCGGGTGATTCCCCTTTTCGCGATAGTGAGATAGCGTATTGTCGACGATATCCCAGAATCGACTTGAGCCCGCGGTATCTAGCACTAGGTGTATTCGCGTTTCGTCACTATGATTGACGACCTTGTGATTTCGCCACGCGTCAAAAAGCCAGCATTCACCGGCTTTCATATTGACCGTTTGTGTACCACAATGAAACAGCACTTGATCGTTGGTTATGACCGGTATATGGATTCTCACGTGACGGTGCCAATGATAGATAGCATCGACGTGAATCGGAACTTCACTGCCGCCCGTAAGCCGCATTAATCGTGACCGCCCCATAACTTCGCCAAAGCTCGCGGCTATTTGTCGAATATATTCACATTTTTGAAGATGCGGCGTTTCTGCCATTTGACCGCTAAAATCATCGTTATCTTGACCGCCATAAGAAACGAGTGGTAATGCTGAGTTGCCTGCATGTTTACCGGGGTGCGGCTGCCAGGCACTTTCCTCAAACTGGCTAACCTCCTCGATCAACCGTTCAACATTAAATGCGAGCGGTAGTTTGACAAATTCACTGGCTAATTTCATAGGATGATTCCTTGCAGATGCACTGTTTCGCGGTTTTCTTTAAAACTTCGACCCACAGACTTTAGAGACAAAATTCATTGCTGCCAGTATTAGCTGGCGGGTGCGCTGGCGTCGGTCCTGTCAGCTTCGGACGGCATTTGGCACGCCAGTTGCCATTCAGGTTTGGCCACCTGGTTGATTCTTTCAATAGTCGATTGTAAATAGGGAAACACTTGTGCGATAGCTTCTCGATGCTGCATCCATTTGTCGGCCGCGGGTGCTGTCTGGGTATACCGAGATTGCGGCAGAGGTGATGAACAAAAGGCTTTCAATTCCGGATCAGATTCTAACTCACAAAAATGCTCTAAGCGACTAATGGTTCCCTTGCTGTCCGCGATAAGTTCGTCAAATGCACACAGCGTCCATCGCGATGAATCGATTTTCGCGAAATCATTGAGTATCGCCTCCTGGCAACTTTGCCACTGGAAAGCGGCAATTTCATGCAATGGCCGACTAAGCATATTTTGCCAGGCGGGCGGGCGCAGAAAGCACCAACGGCCGTGCGCCAATCTGACATCTCCATAAGTCACGAAGCGTTGATGTCGCCAGCCTTCGATAATGCTACTGATACTGTCTTTGGGATCACGGTATAAATAGATGTAGCGAGCATCGGGATAAATTGCATCGATAAAAGGAATGCGCAGACAATTTTTGGGCGTTTTTTCTAGTACCCGAATTGCACCCGGACCTGAATTAACACGCTCACCTTGCGCACTAATCATTCCGGCCAGTAAATCTTGGCGTAATTGCTCTGCAAGCGTTGTAGTCAGATTTTCTTCGGTTAAACGATTTGAAGGCACACCACCTCGCACTGGTCGCAAACTCGGATACTTTTCAATCCAGCCGTGACCTTCATCTCCGAATGACCATATTTGCCGGTGGCGCATAAGTGTCTCGAAGAGTAACGTGCTACCTGATCTCGGTGCAGCGACAATAAAAATGGGTTTTTCGACATGCATACAGCGGACAGTAACGAAATTACGGTAGGCCGTCAATCAGGTATTGTTTGTTTCCCGGACATCGGCCGCTCGAACCTGTTCTCTCTTAATGAACTCCTACAATATTTTAACGAAAATCTCCGCGAATCAATTACCCTTAGGTCTCCTTCAACCGGGTGAGCCTTCACCGGATGGATGACCATTTTTAAGGCTCGCTAAAATCGCTCGCATACAGGCTTGTCGATCAATTTGCCAAATGCCATAACTGATCGGCAAAATAGGAATACCGGCCCGCTTAAAGATTTTGTAAGTGTTTAATTCAAAAAAAGCAGACCAGGGCCCTGGGTATCCAATCAAATCCAACGCCAGGTAGCTGCCATTTAAGCGACATAGCAAATCGATAGCATGTCCCGCGATGGTATATCCTGTCCAGCATTCAATATTCTGGGCTTCTAACGCGATTTTGACCATATCCTGAAACTCATCAATATCATGGTTAACGATATGTTCAATTTGAAACTTCGTCATCGATTGTAAATATTTTTTGAGTAAATTATTTTGCGGCAACTGATCTTCGCTGATCGACAAGAGCAAGTACTGCTTTTGTCGAGCGCGCGTGATGGCGACATTAAAAACATCTGTCTTATTAAGATAAGCGACTGCTCTTTTTGAATGGTTGTCTAATGAAAATGACAAGAACATGATATCCCGCTCTTCTCCCTGAAAGCCGTATGGCGTAGAAACTCGGATCTGATGAGATTCGATTTCCGCTTGCGAAAATGCTTTTTCAACTTGCTTGGCGATATGCTCTGCTTGATTACGGTAGGGTGAAATAATTCCAATACTAGTTTTAATGGCTATATCCGACTGTTGTTCAACGTATTCTCGCACCATTTTCATTATGCGATCAGATTCCTGGCGATTAACGCCATTTTTGTCACGGGAGCCATCCACCTCGACTCGATGCAAAAAGCCGCTACTGGTACAGGGGCGATGCTGCATAATTTTAAGTTTATTCTGATAAAAATGACGATTACTAAAATCGATGAGTTCCGGTTTACTTCTGAAATGTTCGTCCAGAAACGCGACTTGTTTGTCACTGTTTAATGACTCGAGCGCCAAATCAAGAATTGAATGATCGCGATAGCTACAAATACCGTTAGTCGCTGAGGTTAATTGATGCGCTTGTAAAATATGCTGTTGTCGTTCTCTGGCCAGAAATGAATAATGCCTTAGTTGCTTGGTATCACCAACCACCAATGCGCGTTTTGCGCGATAAAAAGCGGGGAGACAACTCGAAATATTACACTGAGTCGCTTCGTCCACGATCACAAGTTCAAACATTTCCCGGCTCAGAGGCAACACTTTATGCAAAGTGTTTAAGCTCACGAGCCAAACGGGAAATGCAGATAAGAGCGCCTTAAATTCTATTTCGTCAAAGTATTCTGACTGCCGTTTAGAAGTTCGGCTTCGAACGGCCTTGTTAAATGCCTGCAGAGACTTTCGGTGTTTGTTTATCAAAGCCTTCAGGTTCGACTCTTTAACCTTGGTCAAATAGCGACTGGCCTGATCTTCGCGCTCTTGCAGCCACTGATTCATCAAGGATAACTTTTTCCATTGTCCGCTAAAGTTTCGAATGTTTCGGCGCGCGAATATTAGATAAAAATTAAGCCAGAAATCTTGTTGCTGTTTTTCTAATCGTTTAATTCGTTGTCCGCGCCGTATTGCCCTCTGACAATCTTTTACAAACTGTCGCTCTATTCGACTTAAATGAACATTGAGCTTTTTTAATAATTTAGCAATGTCCTTTTCGGATTCCGGCGATGAGTCGGAATGATAACCACTCAGCAAGTTGTCTAAATATTCCTTTAGCTTGCGTAAGTGAACTTTTTGTCCGGCTCTAATCGAGACATCACCCAGATTAAAATTCTGTTCTAGCTTGTTGCTGATGACCTCTAGCGCCGCTTCTGTTTGAGCAACAATTAAAACAGATTGATGACGCGAAAGATGCTCTGCGGCGACCGCGGCGATAGTATAACTTTTTCCCGTTCCCGGTGGCCCAGATACACAACCTATATCGGAGTTTGCTGCGATTGAGACGATTTTTTGTTGCGCTTTCGATAACAAGCCCGGCAAGTATTCATATTGGACTTTATTTTTTTGAATGCGATTTTTTGGTGCATTAAACAATCCCCGTAGCGGTGGCGAGAGTTGTTCGGATTCGATAATTTTATCCAACTCGTGAATGATCCCTCTGCTACTCATAGAACGATCAACCAATGCCAGCATAGATACCGGCATTAAATGCAGCTTGTCGGATTTCAGTGCTAATTCGATGTCTGATTTAGTCGCGAGTTTTGGAAAACTGAGTAAACTTAAATAATCGACATTTTGATTTGCCGCTTTTGCCCACTCGGCCCATAAGTCAGTCGATTGCAAATGCCGCACGTCATCAGATTCAGGAATAGCGCCATCTTCCGGCGTTAAAAGTTGAACCAGTGCGCCATTTACATCCGGCGTTTCGTGGTTGAGCGAAAAATAATGGCTATGCTCGTCCTGCTCAATAATCGCTTCATTGTATAAAATTGGCGCAACAATCGATTTTGATTCACCGTTAATATTCATTTTTCCGACGAGAAAAAAGCTGGTGTAAATAAGCACTTTTTCCCGCTGGTACATCGCGACTCTTTTTTGCATGTTTGCAGCAAATTCAGAAGGTAATGCCAGACGCGGCAAAAAACGCGTGCCCAGGTCATCTTGTCCGCTGAGGATGTGTAGATCCTGCTGATTGAGTTTGAGCAAGTTCCAGAGATTGAGATCGGCGCTATCTTCTTTGTAACAATCGCGGTAATAACTCAGGATTTTTTGGTTGTTCTTCATGCGTTAGCTAAAACACCTTTTTGTTAGCTTGTGGCCGAGCCTGCGCGCCAATCACTGCCGTTTATTCTACCAGCTGATTCAGTGAAATGTATTCTCATCCCCGAAATCTTTTTGCAGGCGCCCTGACTGACGCTTGAAGCCAGCAGATCCAACGGCTTGTCTTGAGTCGAGGCGAAAGGTTTATCGGTCTTGAACCGCGGTGAGCCACGGGCGATATCCTGTGACATTCTTGGGTCTAATTTTCGAATTCCGGGATAGGCCATTGCTGTGCACCATGCAGCACACGCAAGATGTAAACCGTTTCCTCGATCATCTGGTAAATTGCAACAAACTTGGTGCCTACAATCACTAATTCTCGGGTATCGTAGGCTCGCCCATCTCGGCCAATTTCAGGATAGGTCGGTAGCAATTCTTCTACTTTATCGAGGATTTTCAGGATCTGTTCAGTTACTGCTATAGGGTTTTCTTAGGCGATGTATTCTTCAATTTCTTCGAGGTCATGGGCGGCTGAGCTAGTCCATTTTATTTGCAAGTTTCACCTTCCATTGTTTCTTGAGTTCTTCATGGCAGATAGTCCGGTCCGCCTCGATATCTTCTAAGCCATTAGCAACCTTTTGACGAACGTAAATGGTATAGGCAACATCATCCCAGGTCGCGTCGTCACTGAGCTGATCGGCAAGTTTATGTAACTCTTGTTTAATGCTAACAGCCTGCATCTTTTTTACCTCTCAATATAGTCATATAGCACCATATTAGCAGCTTAGCGGTCTTCTGGCGACTTCGCCTGATGAGTCGCTTCATGAATTTCTTTAAGTCTCCAGATTGAGGCCTAGTGTGAATCTGGGTTGTTTCCGCTTTAGCATGGCCAAGCATCTCTTGGATGTAGCGGTTATCAGCGCAATTTTCCAGCAACAAAGAAGCCGTATTATGGCGAAATAGATGGCTGCTGCCACTCTTACCGATGCTGACTTTTTTGACGATGTTTCAGACCAGCTGGCTCATTCGTGCGGATAATGACTATCGCTACGGAGAAGGCACAGCAGGTGTTCATGCGGTCACCAGTATTTACAATTCGGGCGTGAAAAAGCGCACCTTTGGTTATGACGCCAACGGCAATATGACCAGCGATACAGACCATGCGAGCAGCAATAACAACCGTGAAATTAAATACGCTGCATTTGAGAAACCGGTTTACATCAAAAAGGGCACCAGCAACCCAAGTCAAATTACTTTCCGTTACGGTAGTAGCCGTGAGCGATATCGTCGCATTGATAATGTGTATGAGGGCAGTACGCCCGTTTCTATTGAAACGACTTACCTGGGCGCTTATGAAAAAGTGGTCCACACCGGTGGTGCCAAAGATGGTGATACGGAACACAAATATTATATTGGTGGAGTCGCCATTAAAATTGATACCGAGAAATCGGGGCAACCGGGTAAGACGACCAAGACTAAATATTTGTTAAAAGATCATTTAGGATCAGTGGTTGCTATAAAAGATCACAATGATGGATCTGAGCAGCGCTTCCGTTATGTTCCATTTGGTAAACAGTATGAAGTTAGTTCAATCAACCCTTACACATATATACCTGTAACGGCAAAACTAGATATTACTGACCGCGGATTTACCGGCCACGAGATGCTCAATAGTGTGGATATTATCCATATGAATGGGCGGATATATGATGCCAATATTGGGCGGTTTATGCAGGCGGATGCTTATATTCAAGCACCTAAGAATATGCAGAATATGAATCGGTATGCTTATGTGTTGAATAATCCGTTGAGTTATACGGATCCGAGTGGGCATTTCTTTAAGGCGTTGAAGAAGTATTGGAGGGCTATTGCGTCGATTGCTATTGCTGCGCTTTTACCTGGTGCTGGTTTTATGGTGAATACTTTTGGAGATGTAGGTGCGGCAATTATTTCTGGAATGCTTTCTGGAGGTGTGGCTACGGGGAGTCTGAAAGGAATGATCACAGGAGGAATAAGTGCTGGAATTTTCTTTGGGATCGGTGATTATTTTCAAGGTCTCGCGGACGCAAATGCAAACGCCGCCGCAGAATGGGCAATTGAAAACGGGGCGAAAAATAAGGAATTGATTAAGGGAATTGCTGACCTCTCTCGTGAACTTGATACTGCTCAACAGGCTGGTAAAGTGTTATCTCATGCTTTAGCTGGAGGAGTAGTAGCAACTCTAAATGGGGATAAGTTTGGAAATGGATTTGCTTCGGCAGGCATAACTCAGGCATTTGCCAAATCTATTGATGACCTAAAGTCACCTAGCGGAAAAGTTTTATCGGCATCAATTTTAGGAGGAACCACGTCCTCACTGACAGGTGGTAAGTTCGTAAATGGTGCGATTACAGCGGCTTTTTCTAGAGCGTTTAATGACAATCTCCATGGGTACGTTGAAGGTCCCGATAATATTATTATTCGAATTTACGGGAACTTTGAGTTCAAAGGAGACTCGGCTTTTGAGATTCATGTTTATAAAGACAATAAAGCTTTCCGAAAAGCTGTAACAAAAGGTCGAGACTTGAAGAAGTTTGAAATAGGAATAATAGGGCCCACAACAGAGAATCACAAAGATGGATTAGTCGTGTATGATTGGGTAAATAAACATAAAGTAGATGGAGCAGAACCCGATTTAACGACAAACCAAGCTGATTTTATTAAACAAAAAGTAGCCACTCAAATTCATTTACGAGGCCATTTACCCGCTCCCGGTCAACCGGTAGATCCTAAAAAATGGTCAACTGGTTTGAGATTGTTAGGTAGGTTTGCTCCTGCGATTTCTCTTCTTTCAATGAATTCTCTCGAGCAAAGCTGCTCGATTTACCCACTTTATATAGCATGTTAGAGACGTAAGTTATGTTCAAGTATATAAAAATAGAAAATGGGTCTATTAAATTAGACCCATATTTAGAATATGTTGAAAATACCGTTTGGGACAAAAAATCAGGATTAGATTTATTGCAAGTTAGTAGTCGAATAGATCCATTCTCTCGAGACTCTTTTAGAGAAGGTTATATTAAGTCATTTAATGTCACGCCTTCTGGGGACTACAGCGGAGATGTAGATATTGTTATTGAAATTGAAAACGCATATCGAGACAAGCAATTTACCCTAAAATACAGAGATGTATCGGATATAGAATTTCCTAAAATGGGGTATGCAATAGCGTGTAGTTTGTCACTGCAAGAGCTGATTATTTTAGATGATAAATCCTATAAACATGAGTTTTCATTTCTTCATGATTGGCGTTTGATTATTGTGGCAAAGAATGTAGAGTTTTCTCAAAAAGACCTTACTAACTGATGTTCTGAGAATGTGCGGGTCGGGCCAACCTAACTCGTTGTTTGGTAAGAATAAAACGCGGTAAGTTGGGGTGATGTAGGTTGGGGTGTTTAACCCCAACAACAATGGTTAAATAATACGACTAACAATCGAATGGATACGAAATTGAAATAAAAACGGAAAACACAAACGGAATTGAACAATGCAATATCGACGAGCCGATGTAAAAGGTGGCACCTATTTCTTTACCGTCAATTTGGCGGAACGAAATAAAACCTTGCTCGTGGATTATATTGATGACTTACGCAATGCCATCAAAACGGTAATAAACAATCATCCTTTTAAAATTGATGCGTTTGTGGTTTTACCGGACCATTTGCATGCAATATGGACATTGCCAAAAAACGATGCGGATTTCGCGACGCGTTGGGGATTAATTAAATCGGGATTCTCCCGCTGCATCCCCAAAACCGAACGCATCAATAAAAGCCGAACCACCAAAGGTGAGCGCGGCATTTGGCAACGACGTTATTGGGAACATTTAATTCGCGATGATTTGGATTACAAACGTCACATGGATTATGTGTATTACAACCCCGTGAAACACGGTTACGTGGAGAGCGTATTGGATTGGCCGCATTCGTCATTTCATCGGGATGTTAACAGAGGTACCTGTCCTGCTGATTGGGGTGGGTGTGGAGAAAAAGAATTATCGGTTGGGGAATTGGTTTGAACAAAAATGTTGGGGTTCGTGCCTCACCCCAACCTACGGCGCTGGAGATGTTATAGATCCAACTGGGGAAAACGTTGGAAATCTAAATTATGAATAAGTTTAAACTAAACGAGATTAATAGAAAGATATGAGCAATGAATCGATTGTCGATATTACATTAAGAATCTGGGGCGAGCAGTTACGTCCGAATGAGATAACTGATTACCTTCAAGTTAATCCTACAAAGGTTCAAACCAAAGGAAAGATTACATCTCCAGGAGGTAAAACGAGAACTGTAAAAACGGGAATGTGGGCCTTAAAAATTACTAACTCTGATTCATTAAAAATTGAGGAAGCTTTGGTTACATTGATAAATATACTTCAAAACTCAAAGCACGAAATTAAAAAATGCGCTGGGGTTGAAGGGACTGTCATTACTATAATTTTAGGCGTAGCTGAGGATTCAAATAGTATTGAGTTTCGAGTGCGCCCAGATTTGATGCGAAAGATAAGTGATTTAGGTGTAGAAATTGCGATTACTGTTATTTAACGCGGTAAGTTGGGTTGATGTAGGTTGGGGTGTTCAACCCCAACAACAATGGTTGAATAATACGACTAGCCCGGTAGGTTGGGGTGTTTAACCCCCAACAACAATGGTTGCGTGAAACGACTAACTACCGGATGGAAACGAAAACGATAAATTGAACATGTTTGGGTTCCTTCGTCACCCTAACCTACGAAATTGAAATAAAAACGGAAAACACAAACGGAATTGAACAATGCAATATCGACGAGCCGATGTAAAAGGTGGCACCTATTTCTTTCCCGTCAATTTGGCGGAACGAAATAAAACCTTGCTCGTGGATTATATTGATGACTTACGCAATGCCATCAAAACGGTAAAAAACAAACATCCTTTTAAAATTGATGCGTTTGTGGTTTTACCGGACCATTTGCATGCAATATGGACATTGCCAAAAAACGATGCGAATTTCGCAACGCGTTGGGGATTAAAGAAATCCAAGGGGTCAAGTCGCGTTTTCAATAATTAAATACAAAAAAATAGACAAACCGAAGTTTGTCTATTTTTAATCGGTTTGTCTGGATTTTAAATATCCAAACACATAATTAGCGCACTACCGATAATCTTCCGGCGCAGGACACGCGCACATCAGATTTCGATCGCCATAAACATCATCGATGCGATTCACCGTTGGCCAAAGTTTTCTATCTTCCTGACCGTCTACCGGATAAACCCCGTCTTTAATCGAGTAGGGTTTATTCCAGTTGAGCAAGTCGACCTGGGTATGCGGCGCGTTACACAGCGGATTATTATCCGCTTGCCATTCACCGCTGCGAACTTTTTCAATTTCGGCTTTAATCGAAATCATGGCTTCTGCGAAACGCTCAATTTCACACAGTGGCTCTGACTCGGTCGGTTCAATCATCAACGTACCGGCCACTGGGAATGACATGGTTGGTGCGTGAAAGCCATAATCCATTAATCGCTTGGCGATATCGACTTCAGTGACACCCGTTTCTGCTTTAATAGGACGTAAGTCGATTATGCATTCATGAGCGACTTTGTTGTTTCGGCCGGTATACAAAATCGGATAATGCTCACTCAACTTTTTGGTCAGATAGTTGGCGTTTAACAGCGCCATTTTAGTCGAATGGGTCAGTCCTTCTTTTCCTAACATCGCACAATACATCCACGAAATTGGCAATACACCTGCGCTACCAAAAGGCGCTGCAGATACCGCGCCGTTTCCTTCGCTGGTCGAAGTTAGCTTTCTCACCGAGTGATTCGGTAAAAAGGGTTTTAAATGTTCTTTAACGCCAATCGGGCCGACACCGGGTCCACCGCCACCGTGCGGGATCGCGAAGGTTTTATGCAGATTGAGGTGCGACACATCCGAGCCCATTAATCCCGGCGAGGTGATCCCTACCTGGGCATTCATATTGGCGCCGTCCATATACACCTGACCACCGTGTTCATGGATTAGATCACAGATATCTTTTATCGACTCTTCATAAACGCCGTGCGTTGAAGGGTAGGTGATCATCAGGCACGACAGATTGCCGGAAACTTCTTCCGCTTTGGCTTTCAGGTCCTCAAAGTCTACATTGCCTTGTTGATCACAATTTACAATGACAACTTTCATATTCATCATCTGCGCACTCGCCGGATTCGTGCCGTGTGCCGAGCTTGGGATCAAACAGATATTTCGATGACCTTCACCACGACTTTCATGGTACTTTTTAATTGCCAACAAACCTGCGTATTCCCCCTGGGCACCCGAGTTAGGTTGCACAGACACAGCATCGTAACCGGTGATTTCCGCTAACCAATTCTCCAGTTCATCAATCATCTTTTGATAGCCGGTTGTTTGGTCGATTGGCGCAAACGGATGGATCTGGCCAAAGCCAGGCCAGGTGATCGGCAGCATTTCAGACGTTGCATTCAGTTTCATGGTACAGCTACCCAAAGCAATCATGGCATGGGTCAGCGACAAATCTTTATTTTCCAGATGTTTTAAATAACGGAGCATTTCCGTTTCGCTGTGATGCGTATTAAAAGTAGGATGTTGCAAAATTTCAGTGGTCCGCAGTAATCCTTTTTCAAAGGACTCATGCGCTTGCGCGCGTTTATCCAGCTCGTCAAAATCTAATTCATTTTTATCACCGGTAATCACCTGATATAGAACCTGCAGATCATCTTTCGAGGTAGTCTCATCCAGACTTAAACCAAGCTGACCATTGTTATCGATTCGCAGATTAATCTGCGCTTGGGTGGCACGCGCGATAATGTCATCTCGCTGATCGGCAGCGTCAATGGTTAAAGTATCAAAATAGGTTTCATTGATCAGTCTTACGCCCTGGTCTTTTAATGCGTGCGCCAAAATACCCGCTAAACGATGAATGCGATAGGCAATTTGCTGGAGTCCTTTGGGGCCATGATAGACCGCATAAAAAGCGGCAATGTTGGCGAGCAAAACTTGCGCAGTACAAATATTTGAAGTGGCTTTTTCACGCCGGATATGTTGCTCACGAGTTTGCATGGCCATACGATAGGCGGTGCGTTGGTTACTATCGATCGATACCCCGATAATGCGGCCAGGCATTGCACGTTTATGTTTTTCACGGGTCGCAAAAAATGCCGCGTGTGGACCGCCAAAGCCAACCGGAACGCCGAAACGTTGTGACGAACCCAGGACGATATCGGCCCCCATCTCTCCGGGCGCTTTAAGCATCACCAGACTCATAATATCGGCACCAACCGCGACAATGGCTTTTTTCTCTTGCAGCTCCTTGATGATGTGTTCCAGGTCGATCACTTCACCATGGCGATTAGTGTATTGAACAAAAGCGCCAAAAACATCGTGGTTAACCGCTTCGCTGGCGTGGCCTAAAATTAATTCAAAACCGTAGTGTTCTGCGCGGGTTTTGATTACATCGATAGTTTGCGGGAAAGCATTTTCATCGACAAAAAACTGATTCGATTTTTTATTCTTGGAAACACGCTTGGCCATTGCCATGGCTTCAGCCGCCGCCGAAGCTTCATCAAGCAGCGAAGCACTCGCCAGTTCCATACCGGTCAGGTCAATCGTCATTTGCTGGTAAGTCAATATCGCTTCCAGTCGGCCCTGGGCTATTTCAGGTTGATAGGGTGTATAAGCGGTGTACCAACCAGGATTTTCCAGCACGTTGCGTAAAATCACTGTCGGGGTATGCGTGGGGTAGTACCCCATACCAATATAAGATTTATAAACTTTATTCATGGCTGCATATTGCGCAATATCTTTCAGCGCTTGCTGTTCACTGCGAGCCGAAGGTACGTCCATATCTTCGGTTAAACGGATTTTATTCGGTACCGTTTGTTCTAACATTTGCTCGAGTGAGTCGAGTCCAAGGTACGCCAGCATTTGCTGGGCTTCCTCGGCGTCTGGCCCAACATGGCGTTGGATAAATTCCTGCTGGTTCGATAATTCATGCAAAGTTTGTTTCATATTGGTTCTCTATAATCTAACCGGAAAATCACTCAGATTTTCATCGTAAAAAAACGGAAAAAGCCCCGACAATCGTCGAGGCTGATTTCAGTCCACTTGAATGCTTCGCGGCTAACTGTCCAGTGTCGCTGGTCTAGTGTCGCTCGTTGTTCAATTTAGTCTTCGATTTCAGCCGCATAGGCTTCAGAATCGAGCAGATTATTGATTTCAGATTCTTCTGATGGCTTCATTTTGAACATCCAGCCATCGTCATAAGGCGAAGAATTAACGGTTTCGGGTGCGTCTTCCAACGCTTCGTTGACTGCTACGATAGTCCCCGATAGTGGCGCATAAATGTCAGAAGCCGCTTTCACTGATTCAACCACGGCAATTTCATCTTCCAACGCCACTTCGCTGTCAATTTCTGGCAGTTCTACGTAAACCACGTCACCGAGTAATTCTTGCGCATGATCGGTAATTCCAACCGTCACAGTGCCGTCGTCTTCCAAACGGATCCATTCGTGAGACGTTACATATTTTAAATCGCTTGGGACATTGCTCATGGGTGTTTCCTCAAAATATCAAAATGGGTTCAATTTGTTGTTAATTCTCGCGATCGGCGCACATTTTACACCAAAGGTTCACCTTTGCGAACAAAACAAGGCTTCACAACCTTGGCCGGGATCAATTTTCCGCGAATTTCTAGCATTACGCTTTCGCCCGTCGCTTTAGGAACCCGCGCCATACCGATGCTTTTCTTTAATGTTGGAGACATGGTTCCGCTGGTTGTCTCGCCTTCTCCGATACCTTCCACGACCACTTTCATATGTGAGCGGATCACGCCTTTGCCTTCGAGAACCAGACCGACTAACTTGTTGGCGACGCCGGCTTCTTTCTGTGCCGCCAGGGCGGCTCGGCCGATAAAATCACGTTCTTGTGGCTCCCAAGCGATAGTCCAACCCATGTTGGCTTCCAGCGGTGAGATCGTCTCATCCATATCGTTACCGTATAAATTCATACCCGCTTCCAGGCGCAGCGTATCTCGCGCGCCCAGGCCACAAGGTTTCACGCCGGCAGCGAGAAGTTTGTTCCAGAAAGCCTCGGCATCGCTATTAGGCACCATAATTTCGTATCCGTCTTCGCCGGTATAACCGGTTCGGGCGATAAAATAACCTTCGGTATCTGCCGCCACGAATACGCCGAGTCCCTCAACCGCCTGCTGCTGCGCACTGGAAAGAACGCTGTTAGTCTTGGCAATCGCATTGGGGCCTTGCACCGCGAGCATCGCAAAATCATTATTCTCGTTGATATTAACGCTGAAAGACTCAGCCTGTTTAGCCATCCAGGCCAGATCTTTATCGCGAGTTGAGGCATTAACCACCACTCGGTAATTGGTATCATCGAGATAATAAACAATCAGATCGTCGATTACGCCACCCTGTTCATTGAGCATACCGCTATATAAAGCTTTACCACTTTTGCTGAGCTTGGCGACATCATTGGCCAGCAACTTTTGTAAGTAGGCTTTAGCGTCGTCTCCGGTCACATCCACTATGGTCATATGGGAAACGTCAAACATACCCACGTCCTGACGGACGGCGTGATGCTCTTCAATTTGAGACCCATAATTAAGTGGCATGTCCCAGCCCCCAAAATCGACGATTTTGGCCCCGGACTGATTGTGACAGTCAAAAAATGGCGTTTGCTTTCCCATAAGTGTTTTTCCAGCGGTAAAAATAGGCGGTGAATTATACAGGGCAAACTCGCCCATGAGAACTCAGATCTCTAGAGTTTTTTGATATATTATACAATGACAGTTTTTAGTGGCTGATCATCTACCAACTTCCCGTATTCGCCATATTTTCCCACGGCGCTGCGGGTGCCAGATTGTCTCCTTTTTGCAATAGCTCGATAGAGATACCGTTGGGATCTTTCACAAATGCCATGTGACCATCGCGCGGCGGCCGATTAATAGTCACTCCAAGATCCATCAAATGCTGGCAGAGCTGATAAATATTATCCACGGCAAATGCCAAATGACCGAATTGATCGCCATTGGAATAGTCTCGCTCATCCCAGTTATGAGTCAGTTCAATCATTGGCCCCTGTTCAGATTCGCCGAGAAAATAAAGGGTGAACCGGCCTTGCGGCACCTGTTTTTCACGGATCATCTTTAGGCCCAAGCCCTTGGTATAAAACTCAATGGTTTTTTGCGGGCAGTTGGTGCGGATCATAGCGTGTAAAAATTGCATGACATTGTCCTGAACTTGAATAGAATGCGAAAGTTAGTATAGGGTATTTTATCAATTGGGTAACGAGGTTTAATCCTTTTTATGCAGCGCGCGGCGATTTTTAAATTGGTAAAGTCGCTTGAGAATTTGATTTAACGGGCCTTTATGAAAATACAGACTGGTGTATATTTTTCGTTGATGCGGCCATAATCGGTTGATCAGATAATTATTAGAAAGCGTACAGGAATCGACTAAGCTAAAATTTTCTGACGCAAGCCCATGCATATTGCAGAGTTCGAGGTTCACGCCGGGATAGAGAGATTTATACGTTTCATTAAAACTGGTTTTGACATCAAAAGCATGGCCATTGGATATCAGCCGGAACGAAATCGCGAAGGCCTCCGACTCATTGAATAATCCCTGAAATTTAATTTTTTCCCGTGACGTATCGGTACGAAAAACTGCGCGATAAAACTGGTAGTCCGATTGCGACGATAAAATGGAGCCTTTTACTTTTTGCTTCCAGCCAGAATGCTCCAGCTCACAAAAAGCCTTAAACCAATTTCTCTTTTTATCGTCCTCTGATGTGACATAGCTGGCGTGAGTCTGGCGAAAAAAACGACGAGAAATTCGCTTATTTTCCAACCGGGTTTTGCGCGGCATCGCAAGCAGATACTGTTCAATATTATGGGATTTAAGAATAGCACCGCGACTCTCTGGAAAGACTATGCTGTTGGAATGGATATCGCGACCGTAGGCGTACAATGAGTGATCAGTAATACGCAACATCGATAATTTAAAACGGTCCATAAGCTGATTGATAATCACCGTTAAATCAGAAGGGTCAACGCATAAGGGATCGGTTAAAAAGCAATGACGATGTTTCCACACCGATAAATACCCCAAGCCCCATCGACGGCGCACTTTTTTGATCGGAAATAAAGCAACGAGTCGATCCTCTTTATAGGCGACCACCAGATATACTTCCGCTTGCGTTTGCAAATGCGCCAGCGCAGGTAGCAACATCCAATCTTCAAAAAAAGGATTGCTATAAAAACTATTTTCAGCCAGTTGACGCCACTGATCGCTATCGACCGAGAGCGCTTGCGTGCGCGAAAGTATTTGAATATTCATAGCGTTACTTTTTTATCACGCGCTTGAAACGCTTTTTGATTGAATTCCACAAACGACGAGCAGCATAATAAAAAAAAATCATATTGAGTTTATAGACAACGGTGTCTTTAGTCTCCACAAAAGCGCCGGCCCAATCATTGATATAATGGGCAAAGCCGGCTAAAAAATC
>Ga0209692_10001981_pt1 | contig 24555 bp, 34 predicted proteins | sample tdDd472_FD_187129 | JGI IMG/M metagenome (GOLD analysis project Ga0209692, IMG submission 187129) | Marine sediment microbial communities from the Atlantic coast under amendment with organic carbon and nitrate - tdDd47.2 (SPAdes)... | ecosystem: Environmental > Aquatic > Marine > Coastal >... | reverse complement strand
TCAAAGCCACTCAAAACAAGTGGGCTTTGGTTAACGAAAAAGGCGAGCAAATCCTTTTTGGTAAAGGCCCACATACATTAGGTCTTGCTTTATGCAAGTCTTACGGCTTCACTGTCTCTAAAATAGTCAAACCTGAACAATTGAGGAAGGTCGCATGAGTGGCGGCGATGGCAAGAAGAAACCACCAAAAACTACCCAAAAGAAAAAGCCCAGTAAAAAATGACTTGGGCTTTTCTCTTGTTATCACTATTCTTATGCGTTAGATGCACAAAATTTGACGTATTGGCAATAATTCTCTATGTGTTATTAACTGGCATTCATACGCTTGTGGGGAAATTTATCCCAGATTCGGCAGGATTCACTTACTACCTGTCGGCAGCGGTAACAGATTTTTTAATAATACTCTCTTTATCACTCGTAAAAGAAAAAAGTAAACTTATCATAGGCTTACAAAAGATAAATTTATGGTTTATTAATATAAATTTATTTGGCTGGCTGCTCTTTGAGGCTTATTATGAACCAACAGCATATAATATTCTTTGTTATGTATTATATTTTTTAGCTCTGGTCGTAATATACAGGGGTGGCAGTAATGGGTTGGGATTTAATAGAGTTACTGGCAGGAGTTCTCCCTTTTTTGGTCATAATCATAAAGGCGGTGGATGTATGCCGAAGGACAAAGGAAGATGAGCGTGATCGGAAAAGTCCTAACAGACGCAAAGGCGGCGATAGGCGCTAGTGCTGCCACGATAACAACAGGCGCAGCCCACAATCTACAATGGATACCCGACGATATAGGAAAGCTGGCGACTCTTCTGGGTATAATCCTCACATCGATTCTTATAATTAGCCACTCTTATAAGCTTTATAGAGAGCAAAGAGACTCCAAAATTCGCGAAGAAAGAGAGCAGGAGCTTCATAATATGGAGATCAAGCTTAAGAAAGAGAAATTAAGGGCGTTAAAGGTTGTGGAAAATGAGTCTCGGAAATAAACAGCGTAAATTCTCCTTAATGATAGCTCAGTTAATCGTTTGGGCTTACGAGCAAGGCTACGAAGTCACAATGGGTCACGCTTTAAGGTGTGTAGATTGCCCGGTAGGCCGCAAAACATCCCTTCATAAATCAAAGCTTGCTGTTGACTTAAATCTGTTTAAAGACGGCGTTTACCTCACTACAACCGAAGATCATAAACCTTTAGGGGTGAAGTGGGAATCTATGGGCGGATCTTGGGGTGGAAGGTTTAGAGATAGCAAAGGCAATTCTGACGGAAACCATTATTCACTAGCTCATAATGGGAGAAGGTAATGGATATAGCAGTATTAAACGCAGTAACAAATATTGGCGGCAAACTAATTGATCATTTCTATCCTGATGCCGAAGAGGCCGAAAAGCGTAAAATGGAGCTGTTGGCATTAACTCAAAGCGGCAAGTTAAAAGAGCTAGAGATATCAATGAGCGCCATTCTTGCTGAGGCTAATAGCTCTGACAAATGGACATCCCGAGCTAGACCTAGCTTTATGTACCTATTCTATTTCGTTATCGTCTCTTTAGTGGTGATATTTCCTATTGTCGGAATATTTCACCCTGAAAGTATGTATACCTTTTACCAAAATGTTAAAGTAGGGTTTGAGGCAATACCAGAACCCATGTGGTGGACGTTCACGGCGGGTTATTTAGGTTACGCTACCAATCGAACTTATGAGAAGGTAAAGAAGGTTGCTAAGTAATGGCGAAAAACGCAAATCCTAAAACCTGGAATTTTACCGGCATATCAAGAGCGACTTACGCGAGTAATGACCTGGACGGTTCAGGGGTGAATATTGATCCAATAGCGTCATTTAATACTTCGGCAAACCTACTTGTCGTTGATGTTGATGCTTCAGATTCAACAGATCCAGACGGAACAATAACCTCCTACGATTGGGATTGGGGAGATGCTACTGCAAACGGTAGCGGCGTTACCGCGCAACATACCTACGCATCGGCTGGAACCTATACTATCACGCTGACAGTTACAGATAATGGATCTGCAACTAACCAAACGACAAAACAAGTCACAGTAAGCGCAACCGCCCCAAGTCATCAATTACCAGTGGGTAATTTTGAGCCGGCGAAAATGCCACTCAACTTAATTTACCCACGACCCGATACAGAAACGCAGACTCACGCTCGCCATAGATTAATGCACTCGCAAATGATTTATGAGATCCCTATCGGCATTCAAGGCGGCGCTTGGCCTCTCCATTACGAGATTATTACCGCGCCACCAGGCTCTACGATTGGAACATACAACACGACAACCGGATTCGATGCTGATTACGGCGTATTAACGGTACCCGCTCAAGGTAGTGGCACCTATAACATCACGGTGAGGGTTACTGACCAAGAAGGGTCTAGCATTGATGCTATCTGGTCGGCAGAGGGCGATGACAGTAAATTTACGTTTATCGACAGTGCATTTGCAGGAACAAGCACAGGAACGCACGACAACCCGCTTAAATCAACCGATGATTGGTATTTAGGAGACAACAGCGATACCACTTATCTAAATCAGGTTGTTGTGCTTAAGCAAGGTAGTGGAAATTACGTTATCACGGGCGATCCAGCATCTAACAACAATATGGTTCTTGACCCGACAGCCAAAACACCATCTTTAATCGCATACCCTGGTGATACTCCAGTTTTTGATTGCTCAGGCTGTAAGATTAATACTAATAATCTCGCCGATTTAACAGTTTTTGGGATTAAATTTACTGGGGCAAGGCAAGATGTTAACAACGCCCATTTTATCTGGTGTAAAAACCAAACCGACAGGTTTACTTTCTGGGGCTGCGAGTTTGATAACTTTAGCAAGGGACTGGTCGGAACTGACAATAATTCTCCTGTGTTTGTCTCGGCGAGAAACGGCATTAAAAGATATGGGTATTTTGCCGATAACACCTGGAATAACATTCAGAACGGTGATTCAAGCAACGGTTCTTATTGTGATTTTTATGACGTTTCCGACTTACTTATTGAAAGAAACACAGTCTCTAACTCAGAGTCTACCTATGGTTTCTGGTTCAAAGGAACGACCGCGTTTGTCACAGTCAGAGCAAACACTTGCATAGATAACAATGATGGACGTCAAATAACCTTTGGCTACGGCAATGAGTCGGCGCTACTCCCACACGACAATGAAGCCTGTTGGAATCAGTGCGTTATCCCGTTTGCTGATACTGGGCAAGACATTATCTTATGGGCGATGAGCAACGGCTGGGGAGGTCAAACCTACAACTCTTACATGTATCGCAATACCTTTGTTGGCGGTAGAGCAAACAATCGATTCCCGGGTGTCGAGAATTACGAGACTGACGGCAATGTGATAGTTAACGACAGCCTTTCTAGCTGGGATACCACGATTCAAACAACAGTCAATCCCAACCTTACCGCGACTTCCAGCACAACAAATATTGATGCTAATGGCGATTTAATTAATGGCTGGGCTGCTAACGAAGGCACTCACGGCTACAAGGTGGCAGCATAATGGCTAGCGTAATTTCAGTTTCAAGTGTAATCAGGAATAATACAGCCTTTGCAGTCACTAAGTCAGCCTCCAATAATGCCTTGTTTATTATCGGACAAGCTAAGTCGGGTAATACCGCTAGAAGCATAACGGGCTGGACGAGAACGGCGGCTTTAACGGCGGGATATCATACCCCAGGCATTCCAGCAGGTTCACTTCCTTCCGTTCATAGTGTAGTAGGGAGTCAAACAGACGCCAATATCACTGAGGCATCAACAGCGCACACAATAACCTGGAATGGCTCAATGACAAACGAGTTCTGGGGTAGTGCAATATTATGTAGTGGCATCGACCAAACCACACCTGTAGGTAGTATTAGTCAACAAGGGTTTGCCGCTGGAGCTTCTACGGCTAGAACCTTATCAGGCCATGTGAGTGGAGATATAGGCGTTTATGTCATATCGGATAGCCAATCAACCACGATGACCGCGCCCTCCGGCTGGTCGACCGCCTATCTTCTTGCTAACGAGGACTCCCAATTAGACAACGCATCTGTTTTTTATAAGGAACTAGACGGCACCGAAACAACGGTTATCGCTGGAAATATTAATGCTTCGTCAATCGGTCATCACTATGTTGTGATCTTAAAGGCTGCTGCAGGCGGTAGTCCAACGCCAAGCATATCAAGCATATCTACGCCGATAGTCACTAACACACAATCCACGATTACCGGCACTGACTTTGAAGCAACTCAAGGCACTGGCGCGGTTACTGTCGGCGGTGAGGATGTTACAGAGTCATTATGGTCTGATACGTCCGTTCAATACACTTTAGATATTGAATCGTCAGTCCTTAAATATGGCTCTCATGTTGTCGAGTTAACCAATAATTCCGGCAACAGCGACACTATAGCGCAAGTCACCAATCCAATCTCCACACATAGTTACGTGAATATTGGCACACCAGCAACATCAGGCGATAGGATAACGGCGGCGGGTGACTTAGCAACAAGCGACCAGGTGAGATATGAAAACATCTTATATGACGGCGCAACACCCACAGCTTATGGGGTGTCGGTTGCTGATACTGGTGTTTTCACTATCTCAGGCAGTCCGCCAGACGGAACTTATACCTTTGAGGTCCGAGTCAATGACGGCACTGGATGGGGAGCGGCTGCAGATCAAACAGTCGTTATTAATACTTCTGGAGGAGGGCAATTACAAGGTAGTTCTTCAGGAATTTCAAAAGCGGTTAAATCTGGTATAATCAAAGCAATCAATCCAGCTATAAACAGGTGACATATGGCTTTACTACTTACTAGCGCGAATAAATCAGACGCAGAATCTAACCAAGCATTGACAGCAGATGTGTATGTCAATGTTGGTGGAAACTTTGCTAAAGATGCTCAAGTCAAATTCAGGTTAGAATCTGATGGCGCCCAAGGGTATGAATGGACAACGAAGGCTGATTATTTTAAAATTGAGGCCAAAACAGGGCACACTCTTTACGCAAAGGTTATCGGTGGAGACACAAGCAATACATCAATTAACGTAAGTGTGCTATAATTCCCCAGTCAACAACCTAATGGACTGACAGATGGAATCCAAAGAACCCAAAAAAAGAATATTCAATAAAATCATAGACAACGCCCCACGTATGCTATGGGTTCTTCTTGCATTTATCTGCCTTATACCCCTATCAATATCATTCTCTCTTAATATGGCCCACATACGCGCTGAGGACTATATAAACGGCATGTTAAAGATAGAGCTAATGAAAGCAGAGAAAGATATCTTAGCCAACCAAGACATAAGAAAAGAAATTAATCGCCTTAAAGATACGCAGAGACTATTAATTGAAGAGATTGATAGTTTAAAACTAAACTCACATCCACCAGGAGAGCAGTAATGCCAGGCCCAAGACGAGGCGACAGAGCCAGAAAGAACAAGAAAACCAGAAACAAACGCAAGAAGTGAACAACCTAAAAGGAATCACAAATGACTCCGGCTATACAAGCAATGCAAGACCTAGAGCAAAGAATGCACAAGAAGTACGGCGATAAACCAATGAGCAAGTACGTCAAGCAAGACTTATTAAGCGTGATTAAGGTCACTAACGAACTATTAGACGAAACAGCAACTAATCTATTTATTGCTGAGAGAAGATTGGAAGAGGCTAATCTATGAAGTTATTTGCTGCAGTTATATTAACATTGGCATGTTTGTTTGCCTGGGTTGACGCGACGGCGTTCGATAAAGGGTCATTAAGTGTAGCGATTGGGGTGATATGGACTCTTAGCTTAGGTTGCTTAGTGTTTCTTTTTGTTGGTAGGCCTAAGATAGAGAAGTTACCCGATGCCTAAAGGACGCCCAACCAAATACAACCAAAATATATTAGATAAAGCTAATAAATATCTAGATAACTACGATGAGTATGGTCACATCATTCCCAGTGTTGTGGGGCTTGCTGACGTTTTAAAGGTAACAGCAAAGACGCTTTATAACTGGTCTGAGAGGGAAGAAAACAAAGAATTTTTACATATATTAGAAAGATTGAATCAAAGGCAACACATTAAATTGATTAATGGTGGGCTCTCTGGAGACCTTAACGCGCAGATAACAAAGCTAGTCTTAGGTAAGCATGGATACCACGAAAAGCAAGAGAGGGAGCTTACAGGGCCACAGGGAGGACCAATACAAGTTACAGAGGTAGAGTGGGATATTCAGCCAGTTAAGCCAATTGACGAAGTAGATGAAGAGAACTCTTAAAGTAAACTATAAGCTTCTTCCCTTTCTAACTGAGCCTCAACCCATCAAAGTTGCAATAGGTGGCCGAGGTAGTGGTAAGTCTATCGGTGTAGGAGATATGGCCACTTTCAAGATGGATACTGAAGCGGCTGATATTTATTGTCTACGGGAGTTTCAGGACTCTATTAACGATTCTGTTCATAAGGTAATCAAAGGCAGCATCAACAAACGCCTAATGCTCGAAGGCTGGACTATCCAAGAGAATAAAATAATTGCCCCTAACGGCGCAGTTACTACCTATAAGGGGGCCAACCGTAATCCAGATGCCATGCAATCAGCACAAGATTACAAGTATTCATGGTTTGAAGAAGCGCACAGAGCAAGTGAGGCTAGTCTTGATAAGCTCTTGCCAACGATACTAAGAAACCCAGGCGCACAATGTTGGTTTACTGCCAACCCGCAATCAAGCGCTGATCCATTTAGTAAACGATTTATCACTCCTTATCTAGCTGAATTGCAGAAGTCTGGCTTATATCAGGATGAGCTGCATTATATCGTCGTAGTGAATTGGCGAGATAATCCTTGGTGGAATGATGAGCAAGAAGCATTAAGGTCATGGGATTATGAGCACCTATCAAGAGCTAAGTATAACTGGATATGGGAAGGTCAACTCAATGACACAGTGGAGAACGCAATCATCATGGATGAATGGTTTGAGGCCGCTATCGACGCCCACAAGAAACAACATCTTAAGAAAGTGTTCGAACCTAAAGGGGCTAAAGTCGTGGGTTATGATCCATTTGATGATGGTGCAGACTCAGCAGGCTACACGTTAAGGCATGGCTCGATATTCCTTAAAGTTAAAGAAAAGGATAGTGGTGAAATAGATGAATGTACGGACTGGGCGACAGGAATGGCTATCAATGATAAGGCGGACTGGTTTGTTTGGGATGGTGATGGCATGGGCGCGGGGCTTAAGAGGCAAGTGTCAGACGCCTTTCATGGGACTAAAATACAATATCATATGTTTAAAGGAAGTTTGAGTGGTTCAGGTCAGGATAACGCAGATTCAAAGTATATGCCTATGGATGATAATAAAGACAAGCCAGAGACATTTGCTGAAACCTTCAAGAACAACCGAGCGCAGTATTATATAGACCTGGCTAATCGATTTTACAATACCTATCGTTGCGTTGTTCATGGTGCGTATGTTGATCCAGATCAAATGATTAGTATTGACTCAGACGGTGTAGATAACATAGTCAAACTTAAAGCCGAGACTTGCAGAATACCTCAAAGGCTTAATTCAAACGGATTAATTCAGATTATGAGCAAACAAGAAATGAAAAAGCTTGATATAGATTCGCCAAATATGACGGATTCGGGTATGATGTCATTGTTTAAGCCTATAGCTAAAAAGGTTTGGACACCTATAAACTATTCTAATGCGGGCATTGTTTAATGGCGAGTAGACCACACAAACTCACAGAAGGCGAATATTTAAGCCTCTTAAGAAGCTATGAAGCTGACGCAATCCAAGTTAATGACGACCTCAATGTAGAGAATGAAGAGCTTTTACGCCGGTATAAGGGTGAATTATACGGTGACGAACAGCCAGAAAGGTCTAAAATTGTATCAAATGACGTAGCTGACGTGGTTGAGGCTGATATGCCTAGCCTTGCACGTAACTTCCTAGGTGCAGCCAAGATTGTTATCTTTGAGCCTAACGGCCAAGAACAAGAAGATATCGACGAAGCCAGAGAAAAGACCGAGTACGTAGACTGGATAGTTAGAGGTCAGAAAAATTCATTCCGCATCAATCACGGATTCCTTAAAGATATTCTTATTGAAAAAGTCGGCGCTCTAAAATACATGATTGAAGAGCGCACCGAAAAGAAAACCGTTACCAAAGAAGATATTTCATTTGAAGAACTCGCCAGGGTCCAAGAAGACTTAGATGGTGAAGATGTAGAAAATATTGAAATAGTCGAAAGGTCAGAGATTAGGGAAGGGCAAGACCAAGAAACCGTGGATGTAACCTTTGAGGTGACGAGAATAATTCGAGAAGTTAACCTGATGGGTATTCCTTTAGAGAATCTATTGGTTAGCCCAAATGCAGTGGATGAAGATGAAGCAACATTAGTAGGCGATAGGTCTCGCAAAACAAGAGGTGAGCTTCTTCAGGATGGCTTTACTATTAATCAGGTTGCTCAACTTCCTCGACGAGGCAATACAGAGGAGCGGACCAACTTAAAAGAAATTCGTTTTGATGACGAAGGTGGTATACGAGAAGAGGATTTTGGTGATTGGGCTAACGAAGAGGTAGAGATTAGCGACCTCTATGTTCGTATCGATAAAGACGGTGACGGAGTAGCGGAGCGCAGGCATATTGTAAAATCCGGCGATATCATCTTAGAGGATGAGCCGTTTGACATAGTACCCTATGCTATTACTTCAGCAATCTTAATGCCGCACTCGATGGTTGGAAGAAGTCGAGCGGAAATCACGGCTCCCACAGCAGAAGTTAAGACAGCTTTGGTGCGTGGGATATTGGACAATTCTTATGCTCATAACGCCCCTCAGATGGGTGTTAATGAAGCTGTTAACTATGATGACCTTCTAGTTAAACGCCCTAACGGCATCGTTCGAGTAGATGGCGAGGGCAATCCAGGTCAATCGATTTTTCCTATTAACGTTGATTATATCGGTGATAGAGCGCTGCAAGTGGTTCAGTATATGGACCAGTCACGCGCTCAAACCACAGGTACATTGCTGGCTAACCAAGGATTACAAGCCGATCAATTTGAGAAAGAAACCGCTACACGTTTTGAGGGTGTTAAGGATGCGGCACAAGCCAAGATTGAACTCGTAGCCAGGGTAATTGCTGAAACAGCATATCGTAGAGCTTATGAAGGTATAGCTTGGTTAGTGTCTGAATATCAGACTACCGAAACTGAGATATTAGTATTAGGCAAGCCGCTAACTGTCGACCCAACGAAGTGGAAATATCAGCACTCAGCCAGAAGCACAATAGGTTTGGGTGCGGGTGATGGTGAGAGAAGCGGGGAAACGCTAACAGCAATCTATAATTTACAGCAACAGCTGAAGGCTCAGCAATCGCCATTAGTCGATGAGGTTAAAATATACAACACACTTGAAAACCTATTGAAATCTATTGATATTCATAACATCGGTGAATTCTTTAATAATCCTGAACGTCCAGATCAATTAGTTACGGCAGAGAATGAGATGCTTAGAGGCATTGTTCAACAGCTTCAACTTCAAGTGCAACAATTACAAAACCCATTATTACAACCTGAAATCATTAAGGCTCAATCTAAGGCTGAAGCAGACAATAAGAAGGCAGCACTTGATATCGCCAAGCTTCAAGAAGAGCATCGGCAATTCAATATTGAGACAAATCAAGAGCAGTTACAACATGATCAAGAGATGGCGTTCAAACTCACAGAGTTGGAAGCTGAAACCAATAGAGACATACCGGGCAGCGCAATATGAACGAACAAGAGAAGGCAGAGCATCTTACTAATGAAGTTATTAAAGAGCAAGAAGCCAAAGTTATTTTAAATGGTATTAAAGGTCATTTAATGGCCTACCAAGCGGAATTATTCGACTCTTTTTCTAAGACCGACCACGGCGAGAAAGAGAAGCGGGAAGAAATTTATAGGCAAATGAAGTCTTTAAATGTTGTGGAGGCTAGACTAATCAAGGCAATTCAAACTGGTAAGCTAGCTAGAAATGAACTAGGCCGAATGCAGAAACTAGCAAACAAGGCCAAAAATATAGTAGGATTATAATATGAGCGAACAGGAAACTCCTAGCTGGAACCCTGATATGTTCTACAGCCAGGCAGAAACGGAGTCGAAAGAACCAACCGAAGAAGCCAACAATCAAGCACCGGAAGAAGTCGATGCTGACGAATCTCAAGAAGAGCAGGTCCTAGAGGAGGAAACTCAAATTGAAGAGGGAGCAGGTGAAACCGAATCTGAAGAATCAGAGCCACAATTATCTGATGATGAGTATTTTGTTGAACTGTCACAAAAGGACGGTGAAGCAAGAGAGGTTAATCTCAAGCAGATAAAAGAGTGGGAAAAGGGCTATTTACGCCAATCTGATTACACAAAGAAGACCCAAAAACTAGCAGAAGAGCGCAAGCTATTCGAGGCAGACCGACAGGGTGAAGTAACCAAGGCCGTTGCAACAAAGTTAGAAGGCGTTGATGACTTAATCACTGAAATGGAAACCTTAATAGCTCAGACTGATGAAGCGATCGATTGGGATGAACTAAGACAATACGATCTACCGGAATATACGAAGCAAAAAGAGCTTAAAGAAGCGCGTATTAATGCGGTGGCCAATGCAAAGCTTAAGCGAGCCGAGCAAACCGAGGTAAAGCTAACGCCTGAAGAGCAGCAAAGGGAGCAGCAGATTTTACAATCTAACAATCCTGAATGGTTCAAAGATGGCAGTCCGACAGAAGCTCATACTAAAGATATGAAGCTTTTAAGCGATTACCTTGTTAAAACTGGCTACACAATAGAAGAGCAGAATCAAGTGGTAACCGCCAAACACTGGCAAACCTTGATAGACGCTGCTAAATGGAATGCGCAAGTTAATAAGGCTGGTGAAGTTAAGAAGGCTGTAAAAAAAGTTCCTATAACTCCGAAGCCGAAAAAGACGCAAGTTAAGCAGAAATTGTCTCGCGCCGATAGGTTTTACTCAAGTTAAAATTAAGGTGTAATTATGGCAACTTTAGGTAATACAGTCTTAACCTTGACGGACTGGGCAAAGCGTCTAGATCCAGATGGCAAGACTTCAATGATTGTTGAGATTCTTTCACAGACTAACGAAATCCTCGAAGATATGATGATGAAAGAGGGTAATCTACCGACTGGAGAGCAAGTAACAATCCGAACTGGTCTACCAGATGTTTTTTATCGATTAATAAACGCTGGTGTCCCTAAAAGCAAATCAACCACAGCGCAAATCACTGAGCCGACCTCTATTTTAGAAGCCCGTAGTGAGGTCGATGTGGATGAAGCAAAACTAAACGGCAACACTAACGAGTATCGTTTGAGCGAGTCAGAAGCTTTTCTTGAAGCGATGAATCAGCGCCAAGCGGACACAATGATTTACGGTAGTAATGCCAACCCAGAAGAGTATGTCGGTTTAGCGAACCGATACAATGACCTTTCGGCGCCCAACGGACAGAATATTCTCGATGCTGGCGGGACTGGATCAGATAACTCTTCTATTTGGTTGGTTGGTTGGGGTCAGCGTACAGTGCACGGCATCTTTCCCAAAGGTTCAAATGTTGGTTTAGATCATGAAGATTTAGGAATCCAAGATGCATTCGACTCTAACAATGACCGTTTCCGTGCCTATATGGATCGTTATGTTTGGAAGCATGGGCTAGTGGTCAAGGATTGGCGCTATGCGGTGCGAATTGCAAACATCGATATTAGTGACCTAGTAGGTCTGACGGGTACGCAAGACCCAACAGCATCAACCTCGATTACTAAATTGATGAGTCGTGCAATTGACCGTATGCCATCACTTAATAACATTAGCCCAGCGTTTTACGCGAATCGTACAGTGCTCTCGCACTTACGTGTGCTTGCGCAAGAACGCTCTAATAACGTGTTAAGCATTGAGCCAGGATTTAATCAATTCGGCGAGAATATCTTCACCTTACGATTCTTAGGTATTCCGGTCCGACTGGTTGATCGCTTAACTGAAACTGAAACTCAAGTAGTATAAGGAGACTGAGATGAGCTATTTAGATTCACAAAATCAATTCTCTGACTCTCAGGCTGTAACGGCTGACGCGGTTGGAACTAATGTAATTGACCTATCTCAGGATCGCTCAATTGGTAACGGTGAAGCAATGGCTGCTGTATTCTATGTAGAAGTAGCAGCAGACCAGGGTACCGGTGATGAAAGCTATACTTTCGAAGTAGAGTACGCTTCTGATGCGGCACAAACTACCGGGCGTCAATTGATGGGGCGGCGAGTATTTGAAGCGGGTACGCCTACAGCACCCGCCCAAGATGCTGACCTCCTTGTCCCTGGGTTTAAAGTTATTATCCCTATCCCGCCTACCGATTTATCGGAAAGCGAGCAGTTTATTGGTATTCGTTATGATGTTGGGGGTACTACTCCAAGTATTACTTGCAGCGCATACTTATTACCGATGAACTTTATTGATCAGGATAATGACTACGCGAACAATTACAGTATCACGTAATTAGGAGATAATGATGGAAGTAACAGCAATCAAACGAGGTTTTGATGGACTCAAGCTTAGAGGGTTATTAGCCCACAATGGTGTCTATGAGGACTTTGACTTTTTAGGCTTCAAAATGTGGTTAGAAGGCGATGAAATCAAAGACAATCTTGGCTCTTGGATGAAGTTGACCAAAGACGGAGAGAAAGAATACTCCAAAATGGCGGCATCATTAAAGCGAGAGAAAACCAAAGCTAAGAAGAAAGCTGACTCTTAACAGTAAACTACCCCTTGGGGCTTCGGCCCCTTTTTTTAAGGTGATTTATGCCGTTTTCTAATTACAGCGAGCTAAAACAAAGCATTATCGATTATTCGCATCGACGAGATATCGACTTAAAGGTTGATGATTTTATTACGTTAGCTGAAAAATCAATGTATAACCCACCTATTCTGGATGGAAGGCCAGTAGAGCCTTTAAGAATCAAGCAGCTTGAGGTTACCGACACTTTAACTGTTTTAACAACTACCCCATTTGTTAGCTTGCCAAGCAACTATGCCGAATTAAGAAATACTCGGTTAGATATTGTCAATGAGACAGATTTCTTAGAGTATCGCGCACCAGAGCAAATGCGTAGATTCGATGATGATGCAGGCAGGCCTTGTTTCTTTACTGTGATTGGAAATCAAATAGAGTTAGATCGCACTCCTGACGAAGCTTTTGATATTGAAATACAATACTACTCAGTTGATGCGGCATTAACATCAAGCAACACAACCAACCTGGTATTAACTAACCACCCTGAGCTTTATCTGTATGGATCGTTGTTTCATTTGTATATTTTTGCTAATGATCCCGAAATGACAGCGCTATATAAGGGTGAGTTTATCGCATCTCTAGAAGGTGCAAATAAAGCTGATAAGCGCGGAAGATATGGCCCATCCCCTGTTATGAAAGTTGCAGGGAGCACGCCTTGACCGCTTTTAGAAAGAATATCCCATTTAATACAACAGGGCCAAGCTATCAAAGCAGGTCACGACCGCTTGCATCTCAAGAAAGTAAAATGTTTTACCCTCAAGCCGTTGAAGAAGGGAAGGATAATTTTGTTTTACACTCGTTCTATGGGCTTAAGCAGGTCGGATTAGGTGCTGGTCCAGATAGAGGGATGCATAATTTTGCAGAAGTCGGTTATAGGATAGCAGGAACCAAATTACAATCATTCGATAAGTTAGGTAATCATACAGATATAGGGGATATCCCTGGCACTCAGCGTATGATTATGGCAGATGACGGCGCAAACCTAATCATAGTCGGTGAAGATGGGCAGTTTATTTATGATGGCTCGACTATTAGCTCAATTACTGATGCAAATATCGTAGGCTCAACGTCTGCAACATTTCTAAACAGCCAGATTATCTATGGAAACACCTCGACTAACTTATATGTTGTGGCAAACCCTAACGACCCAGCCAATGCCAACGGGCTAAACGCAGCCAGGGCAGAATCGGACCCAGATGAACTAGTTAGAACCTACGCTTTTCAACAAAACGTCTACATGTTTGGAACTCGAACAGTAGAGCCTTATTGGAATCCAGGTGTCGGGAATCCCCCGATTGAGAGGTTAGACGGGCAAATCATACAAGTAGGCACATCAGCAATTCACTCACCAGCAAACACCGATGAGGCTTTATACTGGTTAGGAGATGATAATGCGATTTACTTTACTACTGGCGGACAAAGACAACGCATATCTACAGCAGCAATTAGCAACGCTATTGAGGGCTATTCAACTACTGACGATGCCATAGGATACACATTTACCATTCAAGGGATGAATTTTTACGCTTTAACTTTCCCAACCGCAGGGAAAACTTGGTGTGTTAATGAGTTGCTAGGAAATAAAGGCTGGTTTGAGTTATCTTCAGGGACAGAAGGCGGAATCTATCAAGGCTCCAGCTTAATAAACGTTTACGGAAAGAACTTCGTAGCCGATAAGGATAATGGGAACCTTTATGAGTTGGATAGAGATACGTTTACTAATAACGGTGAAACCATTCAACGCAGACGAGTGACATCTACTATCGACTCTAGAATTTTGGGGGTTGGGCCAGGCGCAGAAGTCCAGGCCTCTACTGTGAAGTTTATTATGGAGACCGGCGTTGGATTAATTGAAGGGCAAGGAGAAAACCCTAAGATTCAATTTGAGGTCTCTTTTGACGGTGGCAGAAGTTGGACAGAGAGAGGATGGGGCGATGTCGGCCGATTGGGAGAATATACTATCCAGGTTGAAATGGATTTATTAGATATTTTTTATGAAATGATGATCAGGTTAACAACTTCAGATCCAATTCAATACTCTATCTACTCAGCTAGTGGCACTTTTAGACTAACAGGGCAGCACAAATAATGGCTATCTCAGTTAATCCTCCACCGCAACCTCGTTACCCTCCCGAGATAGCGAATAATGAACCAGTGAGGGAGTATTTTGACAACCTCAATCGAGTAATTCTTCAGTTATGGAGAAGAACCGGAGGTGGAGAAGATGCTGTTGACTCCACAGAGCAAAGTCTAACAAGCACAAGCTCAAGAGTATCAAGAAACGCAGCTCGAATAGATGCTTTAGAATTTATCCGGTTTAGAGTGGTTAATGTAACATCGGACTATACGGCGGCACCTTTTGAAATTGTTGTATGTAACAATACAACCCCGATTACAGTCACTTTACCAACTGATGCGCTATTAGATGATCAAATACACGTCAAACGAAAACAGGACGCTGCAAAAGTAACCGTATCAGGAAGTATAGACGGTAAAACGTCTAGAGTAATTAATATTAAGAATTGGTCAGATTTTTATGTCTTTGATGGTAGTGAGTACGCAGTAATATGAGCAACAATGTCCAACAAGAGCTGCAGCAAACCGGCACGAGAGATTTAGCTGTTGCAGAGGTGACACCTTTAACCCAGGCTGGTGCTCAGTACGGACTAGGCGAGAATGTTTTTGTAGTCACCGATTCGGGTGCTTCAGGATCTACTACCGCATCAAATTCTCAATTTGTCTGCCAAACCGGTACGGCGGCAGACGGCCTAGCTACTATTTTAACTTTGCGAGAACTAACCTACAGGCAAGGACAGGGAACCCTAACCAGGATAAACGCAGTATTTGGAACACCTCAGGCAGATAGCCAACAGGCGTGCGGATTAATCAACGCTGAAAACTCCTATACTTTCGGGTACATTGGGACAGCTTTCGGGATCATCTACGCCCATAATGGAGAGGTTGAGCTACAAACTTTGACTGTAACGACACCGGCGGCAGGGGCAGAAAACGCCACTATAACGGTAGATGGTACAGGCTATACAGTGCCATTAACAGCCGGAACCGTCCAACACAATGCAATTGAAATAGCCGATAGTCTAAACGCCCAAGTACCTAATTACCGATTTACGGCGAACAATGACGAGGTTACGGCTATAGCAACGATATCAGGTCCAGCAGGAAGTTTTGCTTTTACTTCTGCAACAGCCGTAGCGGCCTGGGTTCAAGTCGACGCTGGTGTAGATGTTACAGTTGAATTTACACCTCAATCTAGTTGGGACGACGATTTAAGCGACCTGTCTTTTGATCCTTTAACTAATAATTACTACCAGATAAGGTTTGTTTACGGCGCAGCAAGATTCAGCATCCTAGATGATGAAGGCCAAATGAGGCTCGTTCACACAATTAGCGACTTCAGTAATAATTCCATTCCGCCGGTAACTACACCCTCATTTAGATCAGGATGGATTGTTAGAAACCTTGGAAATACAACTAACATTACACTGAAAGGTTCAAATGCTTCTGGATATGTAGAAGGAAAAAAAAGATTTGATTCGGGCATCAGGGCAGAAGATGCTTCTGCTTTAGCGATAGGATCAACGAATACAACGGTTTTTGTTATCAGAAATAGAATTGAGTTTGGTGAAAGAATTAACAGAGCTGAATTACTACCAAGATTTATATCAGTGTCAACTCAGAGCAACAAAACGGCTTTTTTCGAGTTGTTTTTAAACCCGACTTTTACAAGTGATTTGATTTTTGACTATGTGGATAAAGCAACATCTATAGCGGAATTCTCAGAGGACAATGTTGGCATTAGTGGTGGAAGGCTTGTCGGATCGGTTACGGCTACAGTTGGCGCACCAGCCGAGGCAAATTTCAACGACGAAGAAAACACAGATACATTTATATCGCCTGGTGATGTTTTGGCTTTAGTGGCAAGAGTTTCAAGTGGACCAGCTTCTGATATGGATGTATCAGTTAGTTGGCAGGAGGACGTATAGTGGCTTTACAAACTGCAGCAGACGCAAAAACCGCATCAGATCTAGTAGCAAAGCACACGATGACCTATAGCGAAGAATCAGCCAATCAGCTAGATGCAGCTATTACTGCAGCCATCGCCGAGGGTAAATATTCGGCCACAGTCTACCTTAGACGGGTGGAGGAAAATAACGTTACTAACATATTGCACTCAGATAGCTCTAAAATACCGTTAGAGGAGTTTGTCGCAGCAGTCGAGGAAAGAGGGTATAGAATGTCTTATAGTCTAAGTAATGGCGAAAAAATAGCCTTTTCAGTGGGGTGGTCATAATGGCGAGTAAACCCTTGGTATCCTTAGTATTCGCTACAAAAATCACAACCTCTTGGCAAACGATTTACACCGCCCCAAATGGAGTAGATAGTGTTGGCATCGATGCATCGACCTTTAATAACTACACGTCAACACAAACAAAAATATCAGTTAGATTAATACGATCAAGTACAGGTGATGAAAATCAAATTATTTCTAACCAATCAATAAGGGGTAACGATAACTTCTTATCTCCAGGATTGATTGGACAAGCGCTGGTGACCGGCGACCAGATACAAGCAATGGCAAGCAATAACGATAGAATCACTTGTTTTATAACGGGTACAGAGGTATCCAGTTGATCATTAAACAAACCTTTAATGCTGAGGAAATCAAAGATGTCTTATGTCATCCTGAGATATTCCCAGAAATCAAAGGCGATTACGATATTAAGCCGGAAGATTTCGACCCGCCATTAGAAGATACAGTTTATTTTGTAGGGTATGAAGAAGAGTTGATAGGAGTATGTTGTTATCACGGATTTAAAGATGGGCTAAAAATTCATCCCAACGTACTTCCTAAGTATAGATTAAAGTATGGAAGAGGCTTTGTTTCATTGTGCGTATCTATGATAGAATGCCCGTTGTACGCGGAAATACCTAATCATAGAAAAAGGTTATTAAATTTAGCGAAAAAGTTAGGCTTTGACTCGATTGCGAACAACTCAGCCAAAACTTTACTGGTAAAAAGGTGAGTTTATGGGTTTTGTAAGTGATGCATTTGACGCTCTAACTGGTAGAGGCCAGAGAAGAGCGATAGAGAGAGGTCAGGATGCGCAACTGCAGGCGACCAGAGATGCAATTCAGGCGCAGCAGCAGGCAGCCCAACAAGGTCTCGGCTTTTTAGAGCCATTTGCGGCCTTAGGTCAATCAGGGATAGAGCAAGCGGGGTTTTTAACCGACCCTCAAGCACAATTTGATTTTCTTCAAAACAACCCATTATTCCAACTGAGTTTAGATCGCTTAGATCAAGGAACCAATGCTGCAGCAGCGGCGAGAGGTCGATTAAGTGCGGGTGATACGCTTGCACAACTTAGTCAAAACACGCTTCTAGCGGCGCAGCCATTAATCGGACAACAATCAGCCAATATTGGCAACCTTCTGAATCTTGGGACGGGTATAGCCCAATCGCAAGCCAATACGGCTATTGGTGCAGGCTCAAATATCTCACCATTACTACAGAACATTGGAAATATTCAGGCGGCAGGCGGAATTGCGCGGGCTAATCAGCAAAATGCCCTGGGCGGCTTGTTGGGTGGCGGGATTTTAGGCGGAGTTCTAGGCAGTCAAGGTCAGCTAGGTGAAGGTATAGGTGGGGGGTTAGGCGCTTTGTTAGGTATTTTCTCGGATTCTAGGCTAAAACAGGATGCTGAAATAATCGGTCAAGAAAGCGGATATGATAAATGGACCTGGACTTGGAATGACGAAGCTTATGAAAAATTCGGACTTAAGGGTAAATCAAGCGGCGTCATGTTTATTGATGTAGTTGAGAAAAATCCAGAGGCGGTGAGTTTCTGCGATGGGTATGGGATGGTTAATTACGATATGATTGGAGTGTCGCATGGCTAATGGTGTTGATCCAAGACTATTATTCGGCTCTGACACTTCTAGTATAGGGCAAACCTTTCAAAATCTTTTAGGTAATGTTCAGCAATTTCAAAACCTTCAAGACGCCCCTTTAAGGCGTCAACTCTTACAATCACAAGTCGAACAGCAGCAGGTTGCTAGTGATTTAGCCAGATTCGAGTCCGTCGCACAAGGCGCAACAGAAATTCTCCCTGATTTGGAATCAGATAATCCAGAGGCAGCCTTGCAGAAGCTTCAACTTCGAAGAGAAAGGCTTATTCAACAAGGCAGGCCGACTCAAGATACTGACCAAGCTATTCAAATGCTATCAACCCCTGAAGGTCAACTGCAATTAACTGAGGATGCCAGAAACGTTGTTAATCGTGCTACTCAGCAAGGTTTGTTGGGTAGAACGCAACCACAGCTGACAGCAGAGCAAAGAAACAGGCAAGAGCTATTGAGAATAGCTGAAGACCAACAGGCTTCGGACGTTCAGAGGCGTGCGGCATTAATTGAGTTAGGTATTGAGCCTAGAGCTGTTGGATCTGCTTTACAGACCATTAGTGAAACCGGACAAGCAGAGCAAATCGCAGAAACTAGCGAAATTATTAAACAGCGTGAAGAATTCGGTAAAAAGACTGGAGCATCTAGGGCTAAATCAATTGATACCGGGTTTGAGAGAATTGGTAAAATTGACCAGAATATCCGAAACATTGATAGAGCGATAGGCGCAATTGATCGAGGCGCAAGCACTGGAGTTATTGAGAGTCGATTTTTTCCAAATATTCGCGCAGCTACAAGAGAGTTAAATCAAGTTAGGAATGAGTTGGCTTTGGATGTTATTGGATCGGTAACATTCGGCGCACTTTCTGAAGGTGAATTAAGACTGGCTCAGGATACGGCATTAGATACCGGACTAGAGCCGGATGCATTAAAAGACTTCCTGCAGCGTAAACGATCAGCGCAGGAGAAGCTTAGAGGATATTTCCAGCAGCAAATTGACTTTCTTGATCAGGGTGGAACTGTTGCGGGGTTCTTAAGAGAGCAGCGGAGACAGCAAGGAGCTTCAAATCAAACAACAGATCAACAAGCTAACGAAACAGGAACAACGACAAATCAAGAAACGACACAGCAACAATTTCAAGAAGGGCAAACAGCGATAAATCCGCAAACAAGGGAAAGGATAATCTTTAGAAACGGTCAATGGGTTCCTATCAATGGCTAACGGACAAGAATTACCGACAGGGTTTCAATTAGAAGAAACCAGCCAGCTACCTCCAGGGTTTCAAGTAGAGCCTCAGGAGGATTTAGTGACGCCTGTGCTTGAGACGATTCGGCAGGCTCCAGAGGCATTGAGAGGAGTAGGACAGGCTGTCGCTAGTGTTGCAGCACAACCTTTTACAGAGCTAATTATACCAGGGGGCGTGGGAGCCATTGAAACTATCAGAGATGGCGGGCTAGAAGGCGCGGAAAGAGTTAGGGAGGTTCAGCAGCAGTTAGAAATACCTGTTAACGAACAAGGTAAACAATTATTGGGTTTGTTGGGGGAAGGTCTTCAGCAGTTGGCCCAAGTGCCCGGCATTGATAAAATTATTGAGGGCGCGGGAAGTTTTAGAGACTTGGCTGCCCAAACGGTTGGCGATTTTACAGGCGCTTTGGCTGACCCGATTAATCTAATTGAAAGAACATTGGACCCCACAACACCAAAATCAGAAGCGGCCCAAACCGGATTTGCCGCAGGCGCAGCAATAACAGAGGCAGCACCTGAAACAGCATTGGCGGCAGCGGCATTTAAAGGCTCTATTGCAAAACCGGGAGAGCTATCTAAACAGATTGCCAAAATTAAAGAGCCTAGAATCCGATTGCAGCAACAGCAGGCCGTTACGGCCCCACAATTCCCGAGACAGATTAATGCTGCGGGAATTCAGGAGGCTATAAGGCAGGGTTTGGATGAAGGTGTGGCGGCGTTTATAGAAGGCTCTAGTGCTGTTGATAAGTCTAAATTTAGAGATATGATTAATACTTTTAAGCGCGTCAAAAAAGACGTTAGGGGGCGTTTATTAGATCGCCCTAGTGATGTAGCTGGTCAGTCTGTCTTAGATCGCTTTAAATTTGTTAGGGATGTAAACCGTAGAGCGGGCAGTGAAATAGATCGCATTGCTAACCAACAATTAAAAGGGCAAAGAGTTGATATATCTGACGCGAGATTGCAGTTTGTTGATGATTTAGAAGATTTGGGTGTTAATTTTAATCAAAATTTAGATCCCATCTTTAAGGGTTCTGATGTGGTTGGTGGAAAAGAAGCGATTGTTAATATTTTTAATCGCTTAAAATCTACTCGCTCAAACGACGCTCTAAACGCTCATAAATTAAAACGGTTTATTGATGCCAATGTCAGTTTCGGCAAGTCGCAAACCGGATTGGATGCTCAAGTGCAAAACATGCTCAAAAGGCTCAGGTCTAATATTGATAATCAACTGGATAACCAATTTAATGATTATGCCCAGGCGAATACGACTTATGCGCAAACCATCGGGGCTTTGGATGAACTACAGTCTGTTGCAGGAAGACAGATAGATCTAACAGGAAGAAATGCTAACAAGGCCGTAGGTACGTTATTAAGAAGGATTTCCAGTAATGCTCAATCGAGGGTTAGGGTATTAGATGCAGTTAATCAATTAGATGAAGTGGCTACAGCAAACGGAGCGCAATTTCAAGATGACATTTTAAGTCAGATTGGATTTGTTGATACTTTGGACGATATTTTTGGAACAACTGCAGGAACAAGCTTTCAAGGGCAAATTAGGCGAGGAACCGGAGATTTATCCCAAGTACCTACAACCAAAGGCCAGCTATTCCAAGAAGGCGCACAAAAATTAATCGATAAAGTAAGAAATATTAACGAAGAAGCTGCATTAAAGGCTTTAGAAGATTTAATTCAGGAGCAACAATAATGGCTTTTGTAGCAATAGCAGGAACATTACCTCAATACGAAGACTTCCCAAACTACTGGATGCAAGCCTATGAACAGGGCACAACCACTAAAAAAGTAATGGCGAATGATTCGGCCCCAACTACAACCTTTGCCCGTTTAGAATTAGATGCTCAGGGTTTTCCCAATACCACAGGAAACGCCAGGTTAATCCCTTTTATTGATGGGTCTTATGATTTATGGTTATTCCCGACTGAGCAAGAAGCGATTGACGATAATACATCTAACGCCATCCAGCTAGCGGATAATATTACTAACGCAAATCCTGCGGTAGAAAGTGAGATTTTTACCAATGTAGACGCCGCTCAAAATTTAATTGATAGAAACGGGACCAGTGTCGGCGAAGCTTTTATTGTCGCCGATAGAGCAAATGGTATATTTGATGCTAAAACCGGCCTTACTGCGAATGGAGTAAACATCCTTCAAAGCTCAACAGACGCGTCGATCCAATACGATCTTAGATTAGAAAATGTCACTTCTAAAATGGCTGGCGCTGATCCTTCTAATTCTGCGGCTGAAAATACAACAGCGATCAATACGATTATTGAAGAGCTTCGATCTTCTAGAGGAAGTCTAAAACTAGACGCCGGCTCATATGATGTAAACCTTCTCACGTTTTGGAGAGAGGTACAGATTTATTCTGATGGAATGAATGCTGTCGATCTTAACTCTCAAGTTGCTAGCGGCCCAGCGATAGAAGTGGGAGACGCTACCTATAGACAAACCCAAAGTTTAGAAACCGGCTGGAGATGTGGCGGGTTTACTTTAAAAGGAAATGCCAATGCGGACATAGGGATGTTTTTGTGTAATGTTCAAGCAGATTATTTCTATAACATAAGGATTCAGGATTTTTCCAAGGCAGGCGCTTATGGAATGCACATCACTGGTAATCCTTTCACCGCTGGAGAATCAAACCCAGGTGTAGTAATAGGCGCGTTTTATAATCAATTTGACAATATTTACGTAGTGAATAATACCAATGGCGTTTTATTCACTGGGGTTTCTGGAGTGGGTCAGGCGAATGCAAATTCATGGTATGGCGGCCCTATAAGACAAAACAACGGTATTAATTTAGATTTTGGGGTATGTAATGATGTTTATGTCCAAGACGCATCCCTAGAAGCTTCAGGAAGCACTTCTGATGGTGTTAGGTTTAGTGCTGATTCTAATGGGTGTGTTGTTTCTCATTGCCGATTTGAAGGAACTTACACTAATTTGCCCTGGGAGGTTATCTCAGGGGCTGTCAACGCGGTGATTAAAGATAATTATTACGGAGCCTACTATTCGAATAACGACCCATTAAACGCTGCATTTAGCGCGGACTCTGGAACTAGCACTAAAATAGACGAATACCGATTAACCGTAGGTAATACTTCGACTTTGGTTTTACAAGATCTTTTAGTAGATGAGATAACGGCAAAAACCACCGGTGCTAACCTAGATATTATGCCAAGAAGCAGTCAAGATGTAGTATTTAAAGACGGATCGGGTACTACTATTTGTCAGTTTGGTGATGCTGCCGGCCAAGGAGGGTTTAGATTTACTCCTTTGGGGCTTTTCTACATCCCCAACGGAACGACTGCAAACCGCCCCTCCCCTACCACTGTAGGCGCAATGTATTGGGACTCCACTTTATCTAAGCCGATCTGGTGGAATGGCTCAGGATGGGAAGATGCCACAGGAGCTTCTGTTTAATAAAGGGCTTGACGGCCCTTTTTATTTAGATGTATAATTACTACAGTAAATTAAATAAGGATGAGCATGAATAAGAGAATCGGAAGAAAACCCATTCAACCAGAAGAGCGCAGAAAGCGTTTTCAAGCCGTTGTAGCTCCATGCACCCTAAGCTGGTTAGAAAGTCATAACGAAGCACCAGGACGCGTTTTAGATCGCCTGGTCGCCAAAGAAAAACTCAGAGAGGATTTTAACAATGAATAGACTAATCCAAAGAGACAACATAGATAAACAAGGTTGGTATTACCGAGGACTTAAAGGCCATGTATCTATGGTATCAACCGTCAAAGACAAGCAAACCCAGCGTTTCACTTTTAACAACTTCACAAAAGGTAAGAAATAATGGAACTAATGGATGAGTTAAAGCAGCTTGTAAATGAGTGGGATGGAGAGTCTGACAGGCCTGGTGCCGAATTCTACCCATTCAATAACGGTGCAGCTCACGTATATGGGCTATGCGCCGACCAACTAAAAACCATTATAGAGGCCAACGAAAGCAAATTACCTAACCTAAATATCGATATAGGTGAGGAATTGCCAGATTTATTGAAAAAGCAAGCGGAGTAAATTATGCCTATCAACTCGCACGAAAGAAAGCCGGACATATGGAGAAAGGGATACTTAATCGATGTTTGGGAGCTTGAAGAGTGGGAGAGGGATTTAAACGAACATTGGATGTATTTTCTAGACTTCGCAGCCTTACAGGTGAATATCCTGCTAAGAATGAATCAGGAAAAGGGAAAGCTGCGTTGTAGTGAAGTATTGAAATACATGATACAGGACGAATGATGAACAACAAAGACAGAGAAGCCCTTAGCAAGCGATTAATGGAAGAGCTAAAGGAATCCTCAAAGGAGTACGAAAAAGCTCTTAAACAAGCTGAGAGACGGCTTAAACGGCAAATACACTAAGGTGATGAAATGAAAGACCTATTCTACATATCCGGTTTTGTATTATTTAAGATAGTAACCTGTACTATTATATTAAGTGTATTGCTGGTTGTTTTGGTTATTTCGTTAATTGGAGATTATAGATGAAAGGAATAGAAAAATTAGCTTTATCTAAATCTGACAGCAATGTGAAACGCGCAGCAGCAGAGAG
>Ga0209692_10001980_pt1 | contig 24560 bp, 20 predicted proteins | sample tdDd472_FD_187129 | JGI IMG/M metagenome (GOLD analysis project Ga0209692, IMG submission 187129) | Marine sediment microbial communities from the Atlantic coast under amendment with organic carbon and nitrate - tdDd47.2 (SPAdes)... | ecosystem: Environmental > Aquatic > Marine > Coastal >... | reverse complement strand
TCATCCCTGACCCTGGACCGTCTCACCACAGGGGTCTTCGCTCGATTTCGAGATGAAAGACTGAAACAGGTCGGTCCCCAAATGGTGCTGCATGATTTGCACACCCTTAGCGTGGTTCTAAGAACGGCCAAAATGGATTGGGATGTACCACTGACCCATGTCCCCGTGGATGCCATAAGAAAGCCAAGAATGCCCCCTGGGCGGGATAGAAGGCTTCGGGAAGGAGAGTTCGAAAGGTTAAAGGAAGCAGCCCTAAGTGGGCATTCTCCTTACATTTGGAATGTTATCGAGTTTGCAATTGAGACTGCTATGCGGAAGGGTGAAATCAGGGGGCTGGAGTGGCAACATATTTACTGGAAAGACCGGATAGCCCATCTTTCAGAAACAAAAAACGGGTTGCCACGGGATGTTCCCCTGTCGCTCAAAGCCGTATCCATCCTAGAAGACCAAAAGCGGCAGAACCTCCCGCGACCGTTTCCCTATTCTGATCGAGCGGTCTATCATTCTTGGCAAACTGCTACGACGGCTGCAGGTATTGTCGATTTTCACTTCCACGACTTGAGGCACGAAGCGATCAGCAGATTCTTTGAGAAAGGTCTGTCGGTACCGGAAGTTGCAGTTATATCCGGTCATAAAGATTTCAGAATGCTGGCTCGTTATACCCACCTGACCGCTGAGAACCTCGTAAAATCACTTTGATGAGGCTGAATCCATAACCAGAGATGGTTGTGGTGATTGCAACCTTCCGGGTTTGCCAGTAACTTGATTCCAAGCGATTTTAGAAGAATCTATCGTGTTTGCGATGGATAGTCGGGGGATCAGGGGTGAAGCTGTCGGAAACCGATGTGAAGACCAAGTTCATCACACCGGCTATCAAAAAAGCAGGGTGGGACATCCACAGCCAAATGCGGGAAGAGGTCACCTTCACGGCTGGCCGGATCATCGTGCGTGGCAAAATGACCGCTCGGGGCAAGACGAAGCGGGCTGACTACATCCTCTATTACAAACCGAACATTCCGCTCGCCGTGGTCGAGGCGAAGGACGACAGCCACACGGTCGGCTCGGGAATGCAGCAGGCATTAGGCTACGCCGAGACGCTGGACATTCCCTTCGTGTTTTCTTCCAACGGCAAGGGCTTCCTGTTCCACGACAGAACCGGCAGGTCACCCCAGACAGAGACGGAATTGTCCATGGAGCAGTTCCCGTCCCCTGCGGAACTGTGGTCCAAGTTCAAAGCCCATAAAGGGCTGTCGGAGGAGCAGTCCGAGGTCGTCGCCCAAGATTACTTCGACGACGGCAGTGGCAAGTCACCCCGCTACTACCAAACCATCGCGATCAATCGGACTATCGAAGCCATTGCCAAGGGGCAGGATCGTGTTCTCCTGGTCATGGCGACGGGCACCGGGAAGACCTACACGGCATTCCAGATCATCTGGCGGCTGTGGAAGTCTGGACAGAAGAAACGCATCCTGTTTCTGGCCGACCGCAACATCCTGGTCGATCAGACGAAGCAGCAGGACTTCTCCCCCTTCGGGGACAAGATGACCAAGGTGCAGAACCGTACCGTCGATAAATCTTACGAGATTTACCTGTCGCTCTATCAGGCCGTCACCGGCACTGAGGAAAGCAAGAACATCTATAAGCAGTTCTCGCCAGATTTCTTCGACCTGATCGTGATCGACGAATGCCACCGTGGCAGTGCGTCGGAGGCGTCGGCTTGGCGGGAAATCCTGCGATACTTCTCCTCCGCCACCCACATCGGCCTGACGGCGACCCCAAAGGAAACCAACGACGTTTCCAACATCGGCTACTTCGGTGATCCTGTGTACACTTACTCCCTCAAACAAGGGATCAACGACGGCTTCCTCGCCCCGTATAAGGTCATCAGGATCGACTTCGACAAAGACTTGGAAGGGTGGCGACCTGAGAAGGGGAAGACCGACAAATTCGGCCAAGTGATCGAAGACCGGATTTATAACCAGCGTGATTTCGACCGGGATATGGTGCTCGAACGCCGCACGGTCGCCGTCGCAGAAAAAGTCGCCGAGTTCCTCGCCCAGACCAACCCCTACGACAAAACCATCATCTTCTGCGAAGACATTGATCACGCGGAGCGGATGCGGCAAGCCATCGTCAACGCCTGCCCCGATCTGGTGAAGGAAAACCATCGCTACGTCATGCGGATCACCGGCGACAACGACGAGGGCAAAGCGGAACTGGACAACTTCATCCATCCTGAATCCCGCTATCCCGTCATCGCCACCACGTCGAAGCTGATGACGACCGGCGTCGATGCCAAGACCTGCAAGCTCATCGTCCTCGATCAACGCATCCAATCCATGACCGAGTTTAAACAGATCATCGGGCGGGGAACGCGAGTGAACGAGGAGTACGGCAAACGCTACTTCACCATTATGGATTTCAAGAAGGCGACGGAACTGTTCGCCGACCCCGACTTCGACGGCGATCCCGTGCAGATATTTGAACCGCCACCCGAAGGTCCGGTGACACCAGAAGACGATACCCCCGACGAAGAACCCGACGAGATCGACGGCGAAGAGATCACCGACATCACGTGGGAAGGCGACAATGATGACGGCGGCGAAGGGCGGACCAAGTACTTCGTCAACGACGTGGAGGTGGACATCTCCTCCAGGCGGGTTCAGTACCTCGACGCGGACGGCAAGCTGATCACCGAATCTCTCAAAGACTACACCCGCACCAACATCCAGAAGAGCTATGCATCCCTGGACGATTTCCTGCGGCGTTGGAACGAGATCGAGAAAAAGACCGCCCTCATCGATGAACTGACCGAGCAGGGCATTCCCCTCGAAGCCTTGCGGGAGGAGGTTGCCAACGGCGATGCCTATGGGGTCTTCGACCTGATCTGCCATGTCGCCTACGGACAACCACCCCTGACACGGAAAGAGCGGGCGGAGAACGTCAAAAAGCGGAACTACTTCGCCAAATACGAAGGCAAAGCTCGGGCCGTCCTCGAAGGACTGCTGGACAAGTATGCCGACGAAGGGCTAACCACCTTGGAGGATAATAAAGTCCTGCAATTGCAGCCCTTGAATTCCATCGGCACCCCGATTGAAATCATCAAGAATGTTTTCGGCGGCAAGGACCAATACGCCCATGCCATCCAAGACTTGGAACAAGAAATTTTTAGACAGGACGACACGGGATGAGCAACGTCTCCGGCATTATCAAATCCATCCAGGACATCATGAGGAAGGACGTGGGCGTCGATGGGGACGCCCAACGCATTTCCCAGTTGGTCTGGATGTTCTTCCTCAAAATTGTCAGCGACAGGGAAGAAGAACTGGAACTGCTGGACGACGATTTCCAATCCCCGCTGCCTGAGCATCTCCGTTGGGTCAATTGGGCGGCGGATGCCGAAGGGATCACCGGCGACGCCCTGATGGATTTCGTGAACAACGACCTGTTCCCAAAACTCAAGGAACTGCCCGCATCATCGGGCAAGCAAGCCGCCGTCATTCGCAATGTGTTCGAGGACGCCTACAACTACATGAAGTCCGGCACCCTGATGCGTCAGGTGATCAACAAGATCAACGAGATCGACTTCAACAGCACCGATGACCGCCACACCTTCGGCGACATCTACGAACAAATCCTCAAAGACCTCCAGTCGGCGGGGAATGCGGGTGAGTTCTATACCCCCCGTGCGGTGACCCAGTTCATGGTCGATATCGTCGATCCGAAGCTGACCGAGAAGGTTCTCGACCCCGCCTGCGGTACGGGCGGCTTCCTCGCCTGCACTATCGATCACAAACGCAAGCACTACGAAAAGAGTGCCGAGGACCGGACGACCCTTCAGAACTCCATCTTCGGGGTGGAGAAGAAGTCCCTGCCGCACCTGCTGGCGACCACCAACATGATCCTGCATGGGATCGACGTGCCGACCAACATTCGCCACACCAACACCCTGTCCCGCCCTCTGGTCGATTACGGGCCGTCTGATCGGGTGGATGTGATCCTGACCAACCCGCCCTTCGGCGGGATGGAGGAAGACGGGATCGAGAACAACTTCCCCGCCGCCTTCCGCACCCGTGAGACCGCCGATTTGTTTCTGGTGCTGATCATCACCCTGCTGAAGGAAGGCGGGCGTGCCGCCGTAGTCCTGCCGGACGGGACGCTGTTTGGCGAGGGCATCAAGACCCGCATCAAGGAGAAGCTGCTGACCGAGTGCAACCTGCACACCATCGTGCGGCTGCCCAACGGCGTGTTCAATCCCTACACCGGCATCAAGACCAACCTGTTGTTCTTCACCAAGGGCGAGCCGACCAAGGAGGTCTGGTTCTACGAACACCCTTACCCTGAAGGCTACAAAAGCTATTCCAAGGGTAAGCCCATGCGGATCGAGGAGTTCGAGCCGGAGAAAGCATGGTGGTCCAATAGGGAGGAGAACGAGCAGGCGTGGAAAGTCTCGTTCGAGGACATCAAAGCCAACAACTTCAATCTCGACATCAAGAACCCGAACATCCAGGACGCAGAACACACCGATCCATCCGTCCTGCTGGGTCGCTACACCCAGAACCGGCAGCAGATGGAAGCCACGCAAAACCAGCTTAAGGACATTCTGGCCGAAGCCCTCAATCGGCTGACGAGGGACTGATCATGGACAAGGACATCTTCCTCGATCAGTTCGGACATCTTGCTCAAGGACCAGATGGGGTCAAAAAGCTGCGTGACCTGATCCTGCAATTGGCCGTGCAGGGGAAGCTCGTGGAGCAAGACCCGAATGATGAGCCTGCATCGGCGTTGTTGGGGCAAATTGAAGATGTCAAAAAGCGGTTAGAAGATGAGGGTAAGATTCGCAAAAAGGGGGGGATAGCGACCACTGCCATAAAAGAACGTTTCCCTATTCCAAACTCTTGGGCTTGGTCTCAATTGGGAACAATCGGGCGGGTTGTTGGAGGGGGGACGCCCAAAAAAATCCACTCAGAATATTTTTCAGATAACGGCATCCCCTGGTTAACCCCGGCAGACCTCTATGGTCTGAAGGGCAAATACATATCCAAAGGCAAGACAGATGTTTCCGAGCTAGGTCTCCAAAAAAGTTCGGCACAAATGATGCCGAAGGGAAGCGTTCTGTTTTCAAGTCGTGCTCCTATCGGCTATGTGGCAATCGCCGAAAATGACCTGTCAACAAACCAAGGTTTCAAGTCATGCGTGCCATACCTGATTGAAACGTCAGAATACATTTATCGTTACCTCCAATCGTCTATAGCCTATATAGAAGGCCTCGCTTCTGGCACGACTTTCCTCGAAGTTTCGGGAAAGGTTGTTTCCAGCGTGCCTATCCCGCTCCCCCCCCTTGCCGAACAGAAACGCATCGTCGGCAAGGTCGATGAACTGATGGCTCTGTGTGACGAGCTTGAGGCCGCCCAGACGACCCATGTTTCATTGAAACATGATTGCGTCGCCTCGACCCTCCATCACCTCACCGAGGCAACGGAGAAGCAGGACATCAAGACCAACTGGTCCATCGCCGAAGGCAACTTCAACGACTGGTTCGACGACCTCGAAACCGTCAAAAACCTCCGAGCCACCATCCTCCAACTCGCCGTGCAGGGAAAGCTCGTCGAGCAAGACCCGAGCGAAGAGCCTGCCAGTGCCTTGCTTGAACAACTGTGGGCGGATGCAGGAAACAAGCGAAAGAGTGAGATCAATCTAACTTCCCAAATATGGAACATACCGGCGTGTTGGGAATGGACGAACTTAGAGAACCTAACAAACCGTCGGTTCAAAATTTCATACGGTGTTTTGGTGCCGGGGCCAGATACCGCAAACGGCGTTCCCTTTGTTCGACTACAAGACTTACACACAACTTCACCCTCACAGCAGCCAAGTAAGACTATCGCTCATGATGTAGAAAGCAAATATGAGCGAACTCGCCTTTGCGGTGGCGAGATACTCTTGGGTGTTGTGGGGAGCATTGGCAAACTTGGTATCGTTCCTGAAAGCTGGATTGGGGCAAATATTGCACGAGCAGTCGCTCGAATTATGCCTTCAGAACGTATCTCTTCACGGTATCTGCTTCTGGCTCTTCAAAGTCCATATCTCCAAAGCAGATTTATTGATGCCACACGAACGCTGGCTCAGCCCACGTTGAATATTGGGTTGGTCAAAGAGTCTGCGGTCCCACTTCCCCCTCTCGCCGAACAAAAACGCATTGTCGCCAAGGTCGATGAACTGATGACGTTGTGTGATCAGTTGGAAGAGCAGATCATGGCGTCGGAGAAGCTCAACCAAGACCTTATGGCATCCCTCGTCCACCACATGACAGCGGCGGCATAGGTGGTAGACTATGCCATGCAAAATTGTGATCTAGGCGTTCTGGAGGTAGGAGAAAGCGATGTCCGAGGAATACACCCAAGAGGATTTTAAACAGTTCATTTTGGAAAATCTCCCTCAGGAGCATTCTGAGACGGTTCGCCTGCCACATAAGTGGGACGAGTGGGAGGGTGAGTTACTTGAGTGGTTCGATGAAGTGGGCATTCGTGTAGTTCGGGTTCAGAAAACGTCGAAGTTCGCCATCGCCCGTCTGTCATGGGCTTCGAATGGCTCGCACTTGAAATTGGTGACGAACGAACATGGTGAGGTGGTGAATGAGGAGGAAATTGCCGAGGCGTTGAAGAAAGCCAAACCCGTCAGCGTCCTTAGTGCTGAAGAGGTTCTAAAAGACGATTTTAAATACACCAAATAGCACCACGCTAAGGGTGTGCAAATCATGCAGCACCATTTGGGGACCGACCTGTTTCAGTCTTTCATCTCGAAATCGAGCGAAGACCCCTGTGGTGAGACGGTCCAGGGTCAGGGATGAGATTTCCTGTCTGAGCAGGAAGTTCATTCGGCTTGTTTCTTGTCTGACGCTTCGTTTGGATGGTGTGACGGTATCCCGGTAACGTTCGATCAGATCGCCCAGGGTAATCCGCGTTAAGGCTGAGATATCATCGGGGCATTGGGCGATGTCGAGTTCATACTCGGTCTTCCTGGCCCAGGCCGAGGCAGCCCCCTTGGTCGGAAATGTCCTGGTGATGGGTTTTAGACCTTTTCGGCGGATTTGAACGTGCCAGTTCTTTCCGCGTTTTCTTACACTTGCCACGAAAAAATCCTGTCACTGTGCCAAATTTGTGCCAAAGAGCGTGTTTTCGGGAGTGTTTTTCGAGGAAGGGGCTTCCCCCGACATCGACCAACACCTTGGTATTGTTGGGGAAGAGGATTTGGAGCGGGTGAAGGGAATCGAACCCTCGTATGCAGCTTGGGAATGTGACAACGAGCAAGCCACTCCTACAGCATCATTTCAAATCAAGAAGTTACCGCCACGCATACAACCCCATTTCCGCAAAAAACATTTCCCGGTGCAGCCTTATTGTGGCTATTTCGGCTCGGGATCGAGGGGGTGTCAATTTCCCTGAACGGGACAGACTGGAGTTTCTGCGACCCGGGTAAACTCAGGATGAATACGGCAAAAACCACCGAATATCGGGTGCTTCAACGATGTCTGCTGGTTGTCGATGAGGATCATTGAGATCACCATCAACGGCAGATGAAAATTCAACCGACGTAAATGTGGACCAATTGATCCGATCAAGAAGAAGCCGGAACCGATCTCCCCACCTCCGTTCAAGCCATTCTTTTAAGGCAGTCTGAGACTGCTGGAGCATCGAGGCGATTTCATCGGTCATTGGCAATTGCCCAAGCCCCTCATCGTCGTGATAGGCATGGACAGCGACATTTCGCATCCGTAGTTCGCCAAGGATGTAGCTGTTTATGGCGATGAACGTTGGAAGATCGACAACATTGTAGCGAGTTCTGCCTGGAGCTCGGTGGGCAATTCCGAAGATGGCATCGTTCCAGTTTTCGACGCAGAGATTGGTCATCGACAACACACACCACACCTTCGATTTATCAATGAGGTTGAACTGCTCAGCCGTATCGGCAGATATCACATCAATGCCCATGTAATATGGCATCACCTCCAGCGGGATCGCCTCTACCGCCCATGCGGTGAAGTCCGATACACCCGAGGTAGCATTCACCGGAACCACATTCATTGCGTCCCAAGCCCAAACATGTTTATGCCGTTCACCAACAGTACGGCGAACAAAATCGTCCTGGATCGGCAGGAAGTCCTTCATTTTGGCGAAGACAGCCCACTTGAGGAGCGATTCCTGGTTAACCACGTGCCAGCCAATTTCACCGATGTCACGATGGTCATGCTTACTTCTTGTGACCTGTAGGTAAGCAACAAAATCCTGATTGGAGAACCTCCCCTCGATGCGAGCAACAACACTGTTGGTGCCGACGAAACCTCCATCGGTGATCATCTTTGTTTGGGTGAACGGACGCACCTCAATTTCTGCATAGTTTCCAAAGAATGAGTCGATCCAATGAATATTCTTGCCGGTTTCTTTCACACCATCGGCGATCTGATACAGCAGCCGCTCTAAATCGACATCAGCCTTCATATCGACACTCTCCGGTCCATCTCGGATTGGATGCGGTCACATAAAATTTTGAGGGCATCGGAGCCTGCTTGAAGAGCATCAACTTCGTCGGGGTCGTCTTCGACATCAATGGCGGCGAGAGTTTCAATATAGATGTCGAAAAGGATGGACTTCATCCGATACAGCACGTCCATCGTGATTGCTCTATCGCGAGTGACGCTCGACGAATACCAAGATGGCTTCATGCCACAGAACTCACTGAATTCTGTTTGCGTCTCAACGATCCCGAGGTCTACGACCTCATCAAATATTTCCTTCAGTTTGAGCATTTGCTTCCTCCTCTTCCTGCCGATGCAGGTATTTATCCCGGAGGAGCTCGGGTGATTTATCGTGGTGGGATGTTTCAATGAAACATCAGGCGTGACAGGTGCGAGTGGGCTGTATCGCTTCGCTCGCTCATAGGGAGGACAAGAACCCCCCGTAACTGACCCGACTACTTATTATTATTAGTTTGGTCATTTAGTGGGGGTTTTGTGATCCGCTATGGGCGTTAAGTCCTGCTGACGTCAAATTGCCCGTGCGGTGATTGATCTCAGGACGTCCGGTGATGTCGCACAATAGGCGGCTGTCTGGCCCACATTCGCATGCCCCATGACCTTGCTGACCGACACAAGATCAATGCCCGACGTGATTAACTTGGTGGCGAATGAACGGCGTCCTGAATGTGATGACACCGACTCCGGGAGACCGGCACGACGAAATTGGCTCTTCAACATCTGTTGCAATGAATTCGCCGTGAACGATCCGCCCTTCTGGGATCGGAACAACGGTGATGTCGGTGACACAACAACACGCTCATTCTGGCGATGTTCGAGATAATCACGAAGGGCACGGCGAACCTTCCCGTTCGACAGAAACACTTCTCGGTTCTGATTGGTCTTGGAGTTTACCCGGCGGATTTGGAATTGATCACGAATGCGTCCCGTCTCATCCATCACGTCGCCGACCAACAACGATGAAATCTCTCCGACCCGCAACCCCAATCCAAAACTCATGTAGACGATGGCGGTGTTCCGCAGGGCATGTTTGCCCAACCCGATCACCCGAAGCAGGTGACGGAATTCACCATCCGACAAGACCTTCGCTTTCCCTTCACGCATTCCACGTTCCAAACATTTAGAAATTCCCCACAAGACCGGTTTTATAAACGTTATTCAGCAGGGTGGTCTTCGACACCCCTCGGAAAACCGCACGATCTCTCGGAACAGTTACTTTTCGGGTTTAATAACCGTTTCAGAATTGGTGGACCTGGAGCGACTAATCCTGCGATAGGGCGGCGAAACCTCGACGTAGCCATTCACCGGTGGTTTCTCCATCCTCACGTTCCGGCATCGCCTTGCCAAGAGTGACGACTTCCTTGGGAGAAGGAAGCTGGCTGAAATCATTAGCGAACCTTTTCTCGACCCGTTCGGCCAATTCACGTTGATCCAGGCACCGCAACATCGCATCGGAAAGTCTGATCCGAGTCTCACGGTCAAAAATTGTGATTTCTTCGCCTTCTATCGCCATGGCTAGCCCCGTTTTTCAAACTTATTGTATTCACGAATTTTTGCCCGGACCAACATCTTCATTGCACTCAGCCCTTCTTTTTGGATGTAGTAGCGAGAAATTTGACTGTTTGTTTCCGCGTTATCCATATCTCGATCTAAATGAGCCAAAATAGTCTCGTCTCCGAGTAGTTCACTATCAGTCGCTCGGTCGAAAACTGCCAGAGACAGATAACGAGCTTCCGCTTCATTGAGCCAATTCGCTTTTACCAATGCCTTGATTAAACTGTTTACCTTCTTTGGAGATTGTTTAGGCACATCATCCAGGTCGTCAGTTTCTTCGATCTGTTGAGCCATTGCGTAAAACTCATCATCGAAGAACGCCTCATCGGGTCGTCTTTTCTTTCCGCCAGCAAAGGTATCCATGAATTCTCTTCCCCAGGCCGATTCTAAGAATTCCTCAAGAGCGATTTTTGGAACTGGATTCTCTCCCCAGTGTGCCGAAATGGCGTCGCCCATATATGAATCAGGATGGAATCCGGGGTCGTTTTTGATTTTTTCACCTAATTTGATCAGATGTCGCAATTGGTTGATTGTCGGCATTTCCTCATGGAACCACTGGTCGGGATCAAGACCGCATCGCCGAAGGGACTGATAGCGTTCACCGGCACTGTCGAGCAGTTCCGCTAGAGGAAGTAGCATTTCATCATTGAAAGCCCGATTTTCAGCCGAAACCCGCAGGGGAATTGGAAGACACGCTACGATATCATCTAAGCTGAACTCCTCTGCAAGCTGGTTCCCCTCAATATCCGTGAGGAGCCATAGCCGCCCCATTTCCTCGATAAGTGCGGGGGAGCCACTTCCTTTACTGAATGTCTCTCCGTCTGCCCGTTCTTGAAGAGCCTTTGCGATGGCATGATCTATCGAAGAGGCGGGGGCCTCCTGGTTGCGTTGAACCTTGGCATTGCAAAACCCATCATCCTCTGACCAACGGACCATTTTTTCGTATGCAAGGTGTGCCTTGGACCGCCCCCCCTTTCTTTTGGAGGCAGGCACGACGATTAGGCGTTTCCCCCCGACATCGGCCATGTAACCGAATGCCTTGGTGTGAATACGCCTTTGCCGGGGCAGCCCGGCACCTTTCACGATGGCATCCGGCACCGTGATCTCGCTGTACTGCTCTTTCTGATTTAGATTAAAATCTCTGAACAACAGACTGTCGCGGGCGTTCGTCCGACTTAACGCCAATAACATCCAAATAGCAAAATTCTCTCGCGTTGCGTCAGCACTATCCATCTTCTCGAAGAAGCGAATGATTGCTCCCGCCAAGAAAAAATACGCTTCTGGTGTCGTTTTTTTATCCACTAAATTCCTTCCCGTCGAAAAAACTGAAAAATTCCATCCTGATCTCTCCAGCGTACCGAGCATCCTGATGCGTTGTCCATCCTGAATGGGTCGCATTCCATCCTGATGTTTCCGGTGCATAGAAACTGGAGAACCCCATGACCTACAATCAAGGACTGAATAAACGCCCCAAGACCAACGCCGTTTACACGCCGAACTGGCTCGCCCAGCAGATCGCTGAATTCGTCGGCCCGCACCCCGTCATCCTCGACCCCGCTATTGGCGGGGGAGCATTGGTTGAGCCATATCGTGCCGGGGGCACCCCCTGCCGCATCCAGGGCGTTGACATTGATCCAAACGCGAAAGGCTTTGACCTGTGTGACGACTTTTTTATTGGTGATTTCACCACCCTGAATGACTGGGGCTTCGAAACCCCACAGGCGATCATTATGAATCCACCGTTCAACGGTGCTGGTGGTCGCCGCTATTACCCGGAATTGTTCCTGCGGAAGTGCTTCGAACTTTTCGGCAACGACATCCCCGTCGCCATGATCACGCCGGTCGGATTCCGTGCGAACTTGCGGAGCTTTACCTCGGCTCGCTGGCAGTTCCTGACCGGGTTGAACATCACCTCGATTATGTCGCTGCCCGCGACCGCCTTCCCAGGTGTGACGCTGCACGTCGAGGTGCTTTTTCTGAACATGCCTTGGATGCCTGCACACGTGACCCCAGTGTTGCCAATTCCCGCTAACGACAACAACCCACAAGTGAGGAGTGCACCTTTTCCTCTCAGACCCCGCATTGTAGCCGGATGAAGAAGAATTTTGCTCGCTCACATGCGTCGTATTGAGCGGCAATTCACCGAGTAACAAAAAACGACCTTCCCGAAAAGATTGGCGTCTGGATCGGGAAGGCCGCTTCAACCCCAAAATGGAGTTTTACTATGAATAAACATGATAACACCGAAAACACCGACGGCCAAGTTGCCGCCTCTGAGCGTCCGTCCAAGGATGATCTTTTCGCCCAGGCGGAAAATGACAACGTTGATCGCATTCCTCCGGTCACCGGTGTGTCGCTGCTTAACGACGGGATCGATGCGATCCAGGATGTAGAATCTCACATTGATGCTTCTATCAACGGTGAAGAGGGGTTGGAAATCATCTACCAGCTCCTCGACATTGCCTACCACCTGTACCAGTGGAGCATCGCCAACCCCGAGGAATTCACCACGATCTGCGACCGTCACAAGGTGAAGGCCCGCAAGGACGCAAACCCCGCCGTAATTGTCTTCAAGTTGATTGGTAAGTTGGCGGGGGCTGTTCATAGCCGCTCGTACTATTCCAAGTGGGCAAGGGTTGTCGATTTGGCGTACCGCGAGGGGGTTTCGATTGAGTCGTTTACCGAATTTCTTCGCGAATTGGGCGGCTGGCACCCGGCGTATGAGCGTTTTCAGATCAAGTATGGCAATCACGAAGCCAGAGAGCGTCGCCAATCTAAAACAATAAAGAATGCTCGCAAGGTAGCGACCCTGGAGCAAGATGTGCCGGTCTCGTGCGAGCTTCCTGTTTTGGCTAACGACAACCGCCCTATCGGTGGTGAAACTGGAGGGCTCGGGTTGCTGGTCTATCGTGAGGGGGTCGAAGGTGAGGATGGCATTCTCGGTCGGGTTAACCTGACTGTTGCCCAGGCTCAGGATATTATCCTCAAGTACGGCCTGCTGATGGATGACGACCGTGTGTCGGAAGTTGTGGGAGCGATCTCTCCTACCCAGGATAACGGGAAGGAGATGTCCGATGCCGTATAGTTTTTCGAGCGAGCCCAATGGCTGCCTTATCGCCCCAGCACTGCTCAAAAAAAACCAACCGAGCACCATACGTTGGGCGGGAAGCAAGTACACACATATGCGAGACCTGTCGCTTTTGATGCCTGAAACCATCGATTGCTATGTGGAACCGTTCCTTGGTGGCGGTAATGTTGTCAACTACCTGCTGATGAAAAAGCGTATCGAAGGACGGGTAATTTTGAGCGACCGAAGCCACCTTCTGGTCAATTACTACCATATTCTGCAGCGTGAGCCTGTGAGGATGGCCAAAAGTGTTCTGGCCCTTCACGAGCAGGCTGGTCGAGGAAATAAGCAGCTTTTCAATGATGCACTTCATGTTCTCCAATCTCTGACTAGCACGCCCTTTGAGAAGGCTGTCGCACTGGCGGTGCGTAATATGTTGGTACGGGCGGAAGTCTCGGCGAATCTTGAAGGTGGACTAAGAGGTGGTTTTTCTCAATTCCGTGCCGACAACCAGGGCATGACCGAGACTCAAATTCGTCGCTTGGTTGCCATTGGAAATCTCCTGCAGGACGTAGAAATTCATTGCTGTGATTATCGTGACACCTTGGATGCAATCCCTAGCGATAACGCATTCGTCTTTATGGACCCGCCTTATTTCGATCCTGGCGAAATCCTGTATGGAGTAAAAATGAACTTCGAAGTTTTTACCGACAGATGCATTGAGATCAGCAAGGATCATTCCGTCATGATCACCATCGACGGCGGTGAAGTCATGATGGAACTGCTGTCCCCTTTTCGTCAGATCGTCCGTTCCGTTTATTACCCCAGCACAGGAAAAACCGTCACCGAACAGGTGGCGTTGAACTATGAACCCAAAATGATGGCTGAGAAGCTCCACCTTCTCGAATGGACCGAGGCACGGGACCATAACGAAGAGGGCGATCCGTAACCCCTTGCCGCCAGATGTTTCAACGGAAACATCATCCTTTCGGCGGCCATCTGAATTCCAAGACAACAGAGCGTGTAACTCAGCTATTCGGGCCGTAAGGCGTATTCAACGACCTTTCCCGACAAATGCTTTCTAACTTTAACTGAATGAGGATTATTATGAATCGCAACAATGGAACTAAATTTAACCTGCTTGATGAATTGATGGCTAAAGCTGGTGTCTGCCTGACCAAGCCACAACTCCGTAAATTGGGCAAACAAGCCATGGCAGCGGCTGAAGCGGCAAAACGTAAACCCAAACGCCTGACGGAAGCAGATCGCCATGCAATCCGTAAAACCAATGAAAACCCCAATCTGGTTATGAAGAAGTATGGCGTTAAAATTGGGACGATTAGGCAGATCAAATCGGGAACAGGAAGCTACGCTTCTTCTCATGCAAATATCGAAAAGTGGTACGCTTATAAGGGACGTTGGGCGAGGCAAATTGAGAACCTCACTCAAGACGAAAAGGCGAATCAAGTTAGGCGTCCGTCTCGTGAAAAAGACCCATCAAACCGTATTCTTGATGTTGTCACCTCCTCGGAGCCTCCACGCATTTTGATGGAAAGACTGGGCTATACCATGACTACATTTCGTCAAATTAAGTCTGGAACTGGTTACTACAAAGACTATGGCGGTTCGATGGAAGCTTGGAATGAATACCGTGCACTCTATGAGCAAGAAATCGTTCGGCTGACCCGTGAAAGTCGGTGATTGGTCAGGGCCGCTGTAAACGACAATAAGATCGTGGTGGCAATTGACCGGCAAGGTCACCTTCACCCCCTCCGTCTTGACCTCGCCTCTCTCCCCGGTGACAACCTCGGTAGCATTTTGAAGCGTCCCCATATCGAATTCATCGGCAGGGCGGTGGATGGGTGAAATGGGCAACTTGTAAGTAGAGCTTACAAGTTCGAAGAACATAGCATTGATGATGTAGCCCCCAACTCTCATGGGCAGGGACGACAAAGCCAAGAAAATTCTAGGCCTCAAAAACCACAGACTGTTAATCCGTTATAGCTACGCAACATGCTCCCCGATTGATTTTGGCAGGAACTCAATTCGAACAAACTTTGGACGGTTGGTCCCGCCCCTAATTCGACGTATAGTCGTGCTGGCAGGATAGATGCACGGTGAAACTTTTGGCAGGTCTCTTATGGTAAGTGGTGAAAATACTGAAGCTGGGAATAAAGAAAAAAGCCACTTTCGTTTTTTGAAGGGCGGCCAGGACTGGTTCGACCATGAAAACCTTCACGATCACGATGCCCAAGTAGGGCTTGTCCGGTCCTCGTTGACCGAGGCAATGAATGCTAAAAACATAGCGTTTCTTCTAGGTGCTGGGTGCTCGTCCTTTCACAAAGAGGGTCGTGAAGTTGGTATCCCCACCATGGCACCGCTCGCAGCCGAGTTCATCCAGGATGATTTGCCAGCGAATAGCGACGACCTCTTCGACAAGGAGAACCAAAAATGGGCAAACGACAAGTTGGGGATCGACGTTACTGAAGGCGTCTATCGGCAGAACCTCGAACGTCTCATGGAAATCCTCCATGCCTTTCGTTTCGTCGTCACGAAAAGACCAGATAACGGCGGGGATGTTGGAGATCAGGCTAACGTCCTTATTGAGAAAATCCAAAAATTCGTTCGCGAAAAATGCCTAAACGGCCCATTTGCGAAGGGGGACAGGTCTGTCCTCAGTCTGTATGAAAGTTTCTTCCGAAAACTTGTCTACCGTGATCGGTCGCTGCCTCGCCCCTGGGTATTTACAACGAACTACGACCTATTCCCCGAGAAGGCATTGGACTCGCTCGGCATCATGTTCTGTAACGGTTTTGCAGGCGTCATAGACCGTCGTTTTAATCCGGCGTCATTTCGCTACGCCTTGGCGGAACAGTTGGATGTGTCTGCTCGGAAATGGGCGGCGGTGGACAACTATGTCTATCTTGGGAAACTGCATGGGTCCGTCAACTGGTACGCAGACGATGACAGCGGTATCCATGGTGTTCGCGAAGTTCAAAAGCCGACCGTGGATGATCCGGGTGAGGCGATGATTTATCCAACGCCCATGAAGCATCAGTCCGTTTTGGCGTCTCCGTACAGCGATTTATTCCGTGAATTCCAGTCGCAAATAGTCAACGAACAGACTGTTCTGGTGACGCTCGGTTACAGTTTCGGCGATGAGCACATCAACGCCATCATCTATCAAGCTCTGACCATTCCAACATTTCGCCTCATCATCTTTGGATCGCCAGAACAGCCTGAAATCAGCCGTTTGATTCAGTTGGATGACCCAAGAATATGGGTGGTTGGGGGTAATTTCGAAAATGGGGAGCCGTCCCATTATTTCGCCCAAATCATCGAAAATTTCCTGCCCGAATTGCCCGGTGAGCGGATCGAAGGAAGTGTCCAAAAAGTCGTCAATCTAATTAGGGAGGGGATGACACCCCCTGGGCCGCAACCCTCCAGCGACGGCCAAGGGGATAGTGATGATCGTTGATGACCGAAAGCGTGTGATCGGAAAAGTCATTTCTGTCGCGGCGGATCGGTTTGTCGTTGAGATGTCCGCAGCAACGGACAACTTTACCGTGGTTGGGTATGACGACATCCATTACGTCGCCCAACTGGGAGCCTTCATCATTGTCCCGGTCCAAGCCGACTATGTGGTTGGAGAAATCATTGGACTGAGAGAAAAGGAAGCGTCGAAAGGCGGCGGGAACCTGTCCGAGACGACGGAACTGGACAAGGCATCATCGGCAAAGTTCCTGGATGTTGTGCCGGTGGGAACACTGCCACAGCAAAGAGACGAACCATTCCGGTTCGGGGTCTCCAACTTTCCGTCACTGTACGCGGACGCTTTGTACATTCTGGATGATGAGCTTGATCGGGTATTCCAAGTCAAAAACGCGGAGGAACCCACTGACACAGACGACTCAGCGTCTCCGACCCGGCTGACGGCTTTGCCCATTGGCCGTTCCGTCATTTTCCAGGGCTACGACCTAAAGGTTAAAATCAACGAATTTTTCGGGGGGCATGTGGCTGTCCTTGGCAACACGGGCAGCGGCAAATCATGCACAGTAGCGACGATTTTGCAGGCTTTGTACGAAAAGAAAAATGACCACGCTGCACTTGGCTCGACATTCATTGTTTTCGATGTGAACGGTGAATACTCACAAGCATTTTCTGACCTTTCGGTCGGAGAAAAAATAGGCGTCCGCTATATCGTCGCAGATGGGACCGATGATCGCGATAAATTCCAGCTTCCTCACTGGTTCCTCAACTTCGACGAATGGGAGTTGCTGCTTCGTGCCAGCGAGAGAACTCAACAACCAGTCCTAAGAATGGCTTTGGGCTTGAGCGGTTTGTTAACCGGAGACGCAACTGAGCGTAAGCGTATCAAGCAGCACTTTGTAGCGACGTGTGTCACCCAGTGCTTCCGTGGTGCAGATGGAGATTCGCCGGTTGCACAGATCAGGCGGGTTTTTTCGATACTCGACAAATATCAGACGGACGAACTCAATAGTAACCTGCTACGGAAGTATGGCTGCAATGAGAAATTCGGAAATTTCGCCCCTCCTTCTAAGCAGCAGGAATTTCTCGAAATCATTAAGAAGTTCATTCTCGATGAGGTGACGCTTCCGAACTATAAGAATCGCCCCTTTAAGTTTAGCGACCTAGAAGATTGTCTTGAGTTCGCGATTCTTTACGACGAGGCTCACGGGAATAGGCAGATACGAGACTATTGCTCGCAGATGTTGACGCGTTTAAAGGCTCTGTCAGATCGCGAGAATTTCGCATTTCTTCGACATGATGATGTTGTCGGTCAGACTATCGCCGACTTTCTATCCAATTTGCTGGGTCTTCAAGAGACGGCAAAAGGGTATGCCAAAAAGAATCAAATCATCGTTATCGACATGAATGATGTTGATGACGAAGTTGTTGAAGTTGTCACCGCTGTGATCTCTCGCATGATATTCAATCTGCTGAGAAAGGCGGACCCAAGAAATCGGTTCCCGGTCAATCTCGTCCTTGAAGAAGCCCACCGTTATGTGGCGGAAAAGCCGTCTCTCCATGCAATTGACGCCAGTCGTATATTCGAGCGGATTGCCAAAGAGGGTAGGAAGTATGGGATGTTCTTGACCGTCGCATCTCAGCGGCCAAGCGAACTATCCAAGACGGTTCTGTCCCAATGTTCAAATTTCGTGGTGCATCGTATTCAGAACCCTGACGACCTTAGCCATATCAGACAAATGACACCGTTCATTTCCGATAGCGTCTTGAAACGCCTTCCGTCGTTGCCCAAGCAGCATGCTTTGATTTTTGGCAACGCTGTGAATATCCCAACGACGTTCAGGGTGCGTGATGTCAACCCTGCACCGAAAAGCGATGACGCCCAGATTTCTGAACTCTGGTATCGCCCCGAAAATTTCGTCACTGATCTAGCACTTCCTGTTGAAGCGGATACCCACCCCTCCCCTGCCGCCGAACCGGTTGTGGCCGAGCATGACTTTAGTCCGTTTGAAAATGGTGGTGATGCGGACGACAAATTTTAGGGCGAAGGGGAAAGCGAAATGTTCGAGGATTTGAGCAGGGCTTTAAGGAAGTTGGAGCGGGGTGTGGAAATCAAAGTTCCGATAGAACCCGATAAGGAGGGATATCTGGACAAAGAGTGTCCGAATGCGGACTGCCAATCCCTGTTCAAAGTCCATCAGGAAGATTGGGATACCCTGGTCAAGGGTGAAGGAATGTTCTGCCCTGTATGCCGCCACGATGCTTCATTGGATCATTGGCATACGACTGCCCAAGTTGAGCGGGCAAAGGAAATCGCTTACGCAAAATTTGAGAGAGAGCTAGGCAAAGCGTTACGTTCATCGACCAAGAAATTTAATCGGCGTCAGTCCAAAAATTCATTCATCGGCATAACCATGAAATACAGGGGGAAGCCCAAGCATATTCCTCTACCGCCTCAAGCCGCCGATCCGATGAACCTCAAAACCACCTGTGAGGAATGCGGGTGCCGTTATTCAGTGATCGGGTATGGTTTCTTCTGCCCCGCCTGTGGCCATAACTCTGCGGACGCCACTTTTGACCAAGCGATGAGTGGAGTCCGCCAAACTCTTGGCTCTATTGAAAAGACAAAAGCCGCTCTCGCCGAGACGGACGTTGATGCTGCAGAGCAAACCGTTCGAATGATCTTGGAAAAAAGTATCGACCAGGGCGTGATGTCGTTTCAACGGTTTGCGGAGGCAGGTTACCCCGTCACTCCACAGAGCAAGCCACCTCGCAGGAACGCCTTTCAGAACCTCGTTGAGGGAAGCACGTTATGGAAGCAAGCGACCGGAAAAGGGTACGACGACATTCTGGAGAATGACGACTTCACCTCTCTTCGCATCCATTTCCAACAGCGACATCTTTTTGCCCACCGAGAAGGCATCGTAGATGCAGACTACATTCAAAAGAGCGGCGACACCCGGTACGGCGAAGGACAACGAATTGTCCTCAAGCCAGAAGCCATTCTGGAGTTCGTGTCAAACTTGGAAAAATTGGTGGTTGGGCTTCGCATTTCATTAGGCCGCAAAGCAATGCCGCCTTTTCCTTCAGAAAAGTCTTCTGTGCCGCATTCCAGCGAGGGTATAGGCACCCCCCCAGAGGTCGCTTCCAACGAGCCAGACAAGTTGGATCGGCTTTGTCAACATATGGAAGTAGGTCAAACTGCGGGGCGTTTAGCACATTGGGTGTGCGAAGAATCGCCTGATGGTTTGAACGATCCGATCATGTTTGACGCTATTCAAACCGCTTTTCCAGGCATTCAAAGGGAAAAGCTGGAGGAAGCCTGCTTTGAATTGGAGCATCATGGGTTTGTGGGCTGCAGTGCTGCTATGGGATGGCCTGTACGCCATATCAAACCCGAGTATGACTTGTACTGGTTTGCTGACCCCATTGTCATGGGAACGTCACCTGAAGGCGATGCCGTAACCTTGGCCGAATTGGTATTGCAAGATGATCAGTTCGGATCGTCCTCGGAACTTCATGCAGCAACCAATTGGTCAAAACGCCGTTTCAATCCGGCTCTGGCATACATTCTTCCGTATATTGATGAGGGTCGTGTCCGAAGGACGATGCAACCAGACTATGTTGTGGCAGGGTTTTCCATTAACAACGAGGATCGTTTCCAATTAAAGCAGTTCCTTAAAGAATTCTCAGAGAAATAAATGTGCTTTGAAATAGGGGGCAAAATTGGATTATTTCGAAGCAATCATAAAGACGCTCCTGGAACACGAAGGGTTCTGGGTCCGTCAATCGTTCAAAGTGAACTCATTGGCGAAAAAGGGATATGAAAACGAACCCGCGATCATTACGGCCAAGATTCTGATGCGTTGATCCTGCGGTGCCATCAATCTGAACAAGACATCCCGGACATCCGCAGCAGATTCCCCCAATGTGAATTGGCTTATGTTTCAACGGAAACATCAGACCAGCCGATACCGTGCAGCAGTCAGCAACGAAATCCCGATCTGCTTCCATAGCCTTCGGGACATCACGCTGATTGACCGGCTCCCATCATGGTGACGGAACCCAAGCGTTCGACCAGAGGTCTGGTTAAACAGATCGACATAGCTGAGCCGCACCATATCATTACGTCCAAAGAAGGCATTCTCTATCAGCCGTTCTTCGTATTGCGTCGCGTTCAGCATGTTGTAGATGGCGATGGTGGTGGACCCCGGTCCGCCAAACCGGTTTGAGCCCTTAGCCTTTTCATGGGTAGTAATATTCTTCCCACGAGCGACATTGGAAATAATCTCACACCCTGAATGTTTGGCACTCAGTTCATCAGCAAGACGCTGGATGTCTTTGGTGTCACTAACTGATATTTTTGATCTCGCCCGCTTATCAAAATGCCGCTCCACTTGGATTTTGTCGTGAGCAAAAATCCGTGGAGCGTCGAGGTCAAAAAGGCTCATGGCTGCTTTGCCATTCTGAATATCCCGCTCTCTCAGGACTTCCAGTCCTGTGAATATGCATCGTTCCGTCGTCAACAGGGTGAGCCGGTGGTTCGGTTCCCGCCACCAGGGTTTCGGTTTCACGTACCACTGCTTCCTGGCAATCCGCCTGTACATGCTCTTGTCCGACTTGCTGTCGCCGAAGGGTTCCACGGTCGGGTCGGCGATATACAAGTCGTCGTCGGTGAACTTGGCGGCGATGATGGCGGTGAAGATTTCAAATGAAATCGCCTCCTTTGGATAGTCCCGCTGAGCAACGTTGAACAACCGCTGTTTCTCCTGGGCTGGTTTCCGGCTCCAGTCTGGTTGCCGTGCCACCAGGTTTTGGCACCACTCGACCATGTGGGCCGGATGTTTTTCGATGATGTCTTCGATAGAGACCTCATCGTGAATCAGCCATTGAAGGGCAAAGGCGTTGTAGATTTCCTTATGAAGGTTCTGATCGTGTCGCCCTTGGTTTTTCTGTGTCACGTATTCACGGTAGTCGGGGTGCAGCCACATGCGGGTGCCGCCTTCGATGTTCCAATTCTGGGCGGTCTTATGAGCGACAAAAAAGACGGGACGGCGTCCCCGTAGGCTATATGTGCGACCTTTGATGGTAGTCTCAACAGACCCCAATTGCTCCCAAATTTCACGCTTGTAGGCCTCCAGTTCCTCGACGATGGCCCCGGCACGGGCATAGACTGCTTCTTGCAGAGATGCGTACCCCATGGCATTCGTTTCGGCCAAGGTGAGGCGATCATCTTTGTTGGTGAGGGCCTTGTACATATTAGAGAACGAATGAACGACGATGCCCCTATAGATGCTCCCGGCGTAGCGGTCGTTAAATGAATTGCATTGTTCTTCAGCCTGCTCATAGCTCTTGCTGGCGACCATGATGACCCCTTCGTCGGGTTCATCCTCGGTGATGATTTTGCTCAATATGCTTGAGGATTTGCCTGCTCCCTCGCCGCTAAGAATGCAGCAAGACCCCGATGCTCTCGCCGCCGTACCGGCAAGCGACGGAAGGATTGCTCTAACTTTTGCTGGTGTTGGGTTTCTGGCAACAGCCGCATGAAATCGTTTTTCGATAAAGTTTTGAGCACGTGCTTCTGATGGAGTGATAACTAGGTGCCCAAGGTCCAAGAAATACTCGATCAGTTCATTCGCCGACAGAGGTAAAAGGTAATCTTGGCGATGGGCTTCCAGCCCCCTGCCATTGATGATCAATCGGTCATATTCGCCAACGACAACAGTTGAAGGGTTTTGGTCTTTCTCATGATTTTGGAAATTTATAGCGTAACCATCCGATTGATCAGAAATGGTGACGGGTTTGGGATAATCACCCCAAAGGGCATGGCAAACCTGGGATAGATTTTTAATAAACCCTTCCTGCTGCTCTTTAGTTAACTTGACGGTCGGTCGCCGTTGCCCGTGATTCCTGGTTTTGCTGGGCTCACGGGTCAATTCAAGGAAGCGAACTGGGTTGTGAAGCCATTCCGCCGCCCCGCGTCCGTCATTGCGAAATTTAGACCAAATAACAAACTGCGGAATGTAATTACCCGCCTTAAATCCAAGCGGATGATTCTCCTGTGCCCGGCGGTACCCCCATGGAAGACGACGGTAGTTATAAGGATAGGCGAGACTCCCATCTGGTTCGATCTCCACGCCTGTGTGAGTTCGCATGATGCCCGGCAGATTGCCCCAGGCATCGACAAACCCATTGCGTAGCGTCCCATTGGGCAGGTCTGGAATGTTCTCCCAACCGAAGTGTCTCCGTTTCATTTTGAAACACGTCGGGGCGAGGTGACGGACATCGAAGACCATATGGATGTGGCAAGACTTATTGCCAGACCACACCACCTCAATCCCCCGGAAATCCCGGTAGCGGCAGAGTTCTTGGTAGGCCTGACCGATGGGACAATCAGTCAGTTTTTTTCCTCCATATGTCCAGCCGATCTGCGTCGCCAGGAATTCTTCAATGTTTTCGTTCGGATCGTATTCCAGCGTATGGACATATATACCGGTGTTGGCAGTACGGACTTTCGAGGGCGGGCCGTATTGAGGACATCCGTCTGGATCATTCCCCACCACACACGGGATTGTCAGGGCATTAGCGAACAGGAAGGCTCCCGTGTTCTCGATCTCTGAAGCGGCGAGGTTATTGGCAACAATTTCTTTGCTGATCTCGTGGTTGCGGGCCGGAGTGTTCTTGCGATCCGCCAGGGGGATATAGGTGTCCTGTGCCGGTCGGTAGAGATGCTGCCAAAGTAGCGGTAGCAGTCCCGATCTGGGTTGATCAAGACAGCGTATGAGATGGTTCTTCGCCGTCTTTTTGAGAAAACCGAAGTGGCACTCAACGAGCTCCTCGGCGTCACCACCCGCTTGCCTGTAACTCTGCGGAATATAGTCAATTTGATTTGTCTTCATGACCGTATTTATACGGCGTAGAACGACACCTGCCTGCCCCGGCAGATAAATACTTTCAGCCTGTGGCGGAAAGGAGACAAAACTATGAGATTATACGAATTGACCCATTTACCCCTGCATGAACGCATCTTCGAATACCTGCGTTTACAGCGGATCGTCCGCAATCGTGCTGACTTCTGTCGGGACTATCTAGGCCGTTCCAGATCATATCTGAACACGCTCGAATATAACAAACACGAACCATCAAAAGATGCATGGATAGCGTTACGGGAAAATCTCGATTCCCTCCAAACCAAAATAACAGCAGTCAAGACTAAAGATGATGTGGAAGAATTCTGCTCTCAGATTGATAAAAAGTTGAGTCAATACTGATAATCTTGAAAAAATGTTGTAATTTTTATTTTTTGTCAGGTGGAAGTATTGACGGATTTATATTCCGCGATACCATTTTGGTAAAGGCGAAAGGAATCCATCATGCTTGATCTCAAATTATCTGATATGCCCCGTCCGACGGCGATTGAACTGCGGCAACGCCCCCCGATGGTGATTTTTGAGGAATCACTGGGAACGCAGTTGGAGGCTTTGGCTAAGGAGAAGAAGGGCGAGACACTTAAGGTGATCAAGACCCGCTATCAGGATGAAGATGGTCGTCGTGTGAAGAAGAATGTGGAAGTCCGTGTTCGCCCTTGGTGGTGGCAGGATGACACCGGCATCTACAACCTGACCATGAAATACGGCTCGCAAACAATTGCCGTTCAGAACAAGCCGACCATCGTGTGTGGGAAGGACTTGAGTGCAGTCGAGAAAGTCCTCAAGAAAATCTTGGAAGCCACGAAGGGTAAAGACGCAGAACTCGTTAAAGCCATTGAGGACGCCCAAGCCCGTTCCCGTCGTTCTTCCAAGCCGACTGACCAAACCCTTATTAAACCCGAAAAGTAACTGTTCCGAGAGATCGTGCGGTTTTCCGAGGGGTGTCGAAGACCACCCTGCTGAATAACGTTTATAAAACCGGTCTTGT
>Ga0209692_10001977_pt1 | contig 24585 bp, 19 predicted proteins | sample tdDd472_FD_187129 | JGI IMG/M metagenome (GOLD analysis project Ga0209692, IMG submission 187129) | Marine sediment microbial communities from the Atlantic coast under amendment with organic carbon and nitrate - tdDd47.2 (SPAdes)... | ecosystem: Environmental > Aquatic > Marine > Coastal >... | reverse complement strand
GAGGTCTCGAAGCGGATTTACCCTGGGCGATGACGATCTGGTGTCAAGGTTCGATCCCGAGGCGGTCGGGACGATCGACCTCGCCGCGCGCTACGCGGTCGTGCACAGTGGGTGCACGGTCCGCACGATCCTGCCTGCATCCCCGGATCCCGCCACCATGAACGCCCTCTTCGTCGTCGCGCTCGTGACTCTCGTCGGCGCCCTCGCGCTCATCATGATCGGCATCAGCATCTACAACCGGCTGGTGACCGCGCGAAATCGCTACGAGAACGCCTACTCGCAGATCGACGTGCAGTTGAAGCGCCGGTACGACCTGATCCCGAATCTGGTCGAGACGGCGAAGGGCTACATGAAGCACGAGCAGGAGACGCTCGAGAAGGTCATCGCCGCGCGCAATCAGGCGGCCTCGGCCGCGAAGTCGGCGTCGAAGAACCCCGGCGACGCCAGCGCGATGGGCGGCCTGATGACCGCCGAGGGCATGCTTGGCGGCATGCTCGGCCGGTTCCTCGCGGTCGCCGAGGCGTACCCGGACCTGAAGGCCGACACGCAGATGCAGCAGCTGATGGAAGAGCTCACCTCGACCGAGAACCGCATCTCGTTCGCGCGTCAGGCGTTCAACGACATGGTCACGTCGTTCAACACCCTGTCCGAGACCTTCCCCAACAGCCTCGTCGCCGGGATGTTCAACTTCCGCCGCGCCGAGCTGCTCGAGTTCGAGACAGAGCGCACCGCCGCTGCCCCGAAGGTCTCGTTCTCGTAACGCGGGCCGACGATGAACTTCTTCGAGCATCAGGACCGCGCCCGCACGCGCACCGGTCGCCTCGTCGTGCTCTTCGGCGCGGCCATCCTCGGCATCTCATTGGCAGTCTACGCGCTCGGCCTCGGCGTGCTCTGGTACGTGTCCGACGGCGAGTTCGGGCCGACCGAGACGGTGCAGGTCAGCGACGAGGCGGGGACCCGGTACGAGCAGCGCGTCCAGCCGACCCGGCTGTACAGCACCGGCCCGTGGTGGTGGCAGCCGAAGCTGCTCTTCATCACCGGCTGCATCATCGCCGGCAGCGTCGGCGTCGGCAGCTGGCTCAAGACGAAGGAGCTGCAGTCCGGCGGCGCCTCGGTCGCCCTGTCCCTCGGCGGGCGGCTCGTGGATCCGTCGACCGAAGACCCGGACGAGCGCCGCCTGCTGAACGTCGTCGAAGAGATGGCGATCGCGTCCGGCGCCCCCGTCCCGGTCGTCTTCGTGCTCGACCACGAGGCCGGCATCAACGCGTTCGCCGCCGGTTGGGCGCAGAGCGACGCTGCGGTTGCCGTGACCCGCGGCGCCCTGCGCGTGCTGAACCGCGACGAGCTGCAGGGCGTCATCGCTCACGAGTTCAGCCACATTCTGAACGGCGACATGCGCCTGAACATCCGGCTGGTCGGGCTGCTGCACGGCATCCTCGTCATCGGGTCGACCGGGCTCTTCTTGCTGCGCACGGCGTTCTGGGGCGGGTCCGCGTCGCGGCATCGGCGCTCGCGGTCCGGGCGAAACGAGGGCGGTGTGTGGCCACTCGCCCTGCTCGGCGTCGCGCTCTGGCTGATCGGCTCGATCGGCGTGTTTTTCGGCCGGTTGATCCAGTCCGCCGTGTCGCGACAGCGGGAGTTTCTCGCCGACGCGTCCGCCGCCCAGTTCACGCGAAACCCGAACGGCCTCGCCAGCGCGCTGCGCAAGGTGGGCGGGCTCGACGCGGGCAGCACGGTCGGCGCGCGCGGGGCCGACGAGATGGGGCACCTGTTCTTTGGCCGCGTGACCGAGTCGTGGCTGGACGCCATGGCGACGCACCCGCCGCTGGCCGAGCGGATCCGCCGGCTGGACCCGAACTTCCCCGCGACCTTCCCGCCGGTGCAGGCCCCGCCGGACGTCGCGATGGCGGCCTCGCCCATGGCTGCGCCGCTCGTCGGTACCGCGCGCACGCCGATGGCCGCGCGGGTCGTGACGACGCCAGCGTACGCGGTGCCGCAGACCGTCGACGAGCGGTCCCTCGTGTCGATGCAGGCGGACCGGGTCGTGTCGCGCGTGGGCACGGCGCGGCCCGAGCACGTCGAGTTCAGCCGTGGCCTGCTCGATCGCATCCCGACGGAGCTGCGTGAAGCCACGCGTCACCCGCTGACGGCCATCGCGGTCGTGTACGCGGTGCTGCTCGACGCGGACGACGACAACGCCCTCGCCGCCCAGCTCGACGTGCTGCGCGAGCGCACCGACCCGCGCATCCACCGTGAGGTGGTGCGGCTTGCGGCCTCGGCGCGCACGATCGAGCCCGGCGCTCGGTTGCCGCTCGTCGAGCTGTCGATGCCCGCGCTACGCGGGTTGTCGCCCGAGCAGACACAGCGCGTGCGCGCCGAGCTGCGCGCGGTCGCCGAGGAGGACGACCGCCTCACCCTCGCCGAGTACACGCTCATCAAGAGCGTCGACAACTGGATGACCGGGGCGAACGCCCGCGGCGCGCGGCGGGTGCAGTTCGCCGCCATGCGGCCCCTGCTCGGCGACGCCTCGGTGCTGGTCACGGCGATCGCGCTGGCGGGGGCGGACGACTCCGCGAGCGCCCGCGCCGCCTTCGACGCCGGTCGCCAGCGGTTCGGCGTGAGCTGGCGGGACTCTGTCGAGTTCGTCGACGCGACCGCGTGCTCGTTCGGCGCGGTCGATCGCGCCCTCACCCGGTTCGCGTTGAGCTCGCCGGCGATCAAACAGCGCGTGATCGACGCAGCCGCGCACGCCGTCACCGCCGACGACCAGGTCACGGTGGCCGAGGCCGAGCTGCTGCGTACCTTCGCCGACGCCCTCGCCTGCCCGCTGCCGCCGTTCTTGCGGGTGCCGGACGTGGCGCCGGCTACCTCGGCGGACGCCCCGATGTCGGGGGCGTAGGCGCGCCGTCGATGTCGGCGACGAAGATGCGCCGGACCCGCGGTGACAGGTGGGTGAGCACCTCGTACGGGATGGTGCCCCACGCCTCGGCGATCGCCTCGAGGGTCGGCTCGCCGGGCTCGGTGCCGATGACGACCACCTCGTCGCCGGGGAGCACGTCGACAGGCACGTCGGTCACGTCGATCATCGTGACGTCCATGCACACGCGACCGACCACCGGGCAATCCGTGCCGTGCACCTGCAGGACGCCGCGGTTCGAGAGCGCCCGGGGGTACCCGTCGTTGTAGCCGATGGCCACGACGGCGATGCGGCGTGGCGTGGCGCCGACCCGCCAGCTCGACCCGTACCCGACGGGGTGGCCGGGCGGCAGCGTGCGTACCGACACGACGCGCGTGACGAGGCGCAACACCGGGCGCTGGTCCGGGTCGCTGCCGTAGCCGAAAAGCCCGATGCCCGTGCGTACGAGGGTATGGCCGTGGGCGCCGAAGCGGACGAGCCCGGCGCTGTTGCAGGCGTGGACGTGGGTCGGGCGGGCGCCGCACGCGCGAACGACAGCGACGGCGGCGTCGAACGCGTCGAGCTGCGCGCGGGTGTAGGCGTCGGCGTCGGGGTCATCGGCGGACGCCAGGTGCGTCATCACGCCGTCCAGAGCGAGCCACTCGCTGGCGAGGACGCGCCGTGTCGCAGGCTCGAGCTCGTCGGGCAGAAAGCCCGACCGTCCCATGCCGGTCTCGACCTTCAGGTGGACGCCGACCACCCGCCCCTGCCGCTCGCCCTCGTCGGCCAGTGCGCCGATCTGCCAGTCGGCCGCGAGCTCGGCGACGAGTCCGTGGCGGACGAGGCGGGCGACATCGCCGGGCAGGACGTTCTGCACGAGGATCGGCGCGGTGACGCCCGCGTCGCGCAGAGCGACGCCCTCGTCGGCGAACGCGACGCCGAACGCGTCGATGCCCGCGCGCTCGAGCACTCGCGCGAGCCGCACGGCGTCGAGCCCGTAGCCGAACGACTTGATCATCGCCATGACCGCGACGTCGCGACCGACGCGGCGGCGGGCCACCCGCAGGTTTTCGACGACCCGCGACAGGTCGATCCAGGCCCGGGTCGGCGCGAAGCCGTCGAAGAGCCACTCGGCGATGCGCTCGAGGCGCTCCGGGCGGCTCGCCTTGAGCAGGACGCGGTCCCCCGATTTCGTCGTTGCTTCGAGCACGTCGACCGCGGCGCGCACGTCGGCGACGGCGCACGTGCGGTCGGGGGCGAGCCCGGCCGCGATGGCCGCGTCGACGATCTCGGCCCCGCCTTCGCCCACGCCGATCAGCCGATCGATGCCGTGGGCGACGACCTGCGCGCCGACAGCGGCGTGGGCCCCGGCCCGGCGCTCGCCGAGCTGGGCCATGCCGCCGAGCACAGCGATCGTCGCGCCGGCGCCGGATTGCTCACGGGCGAGGGTCGCCAGCGCGGCGTCGACGCTGACCGGGTCGGCGGTGTAGGCGTCGTTGAGCAGCAACACGCCACGCGGGGTCGTGCCGATCTCGAGGCGCATCGGCGCCGGGCGCCAGCGGGCGAGGCCGGCGGAGATCGCCTCGGGCGTGGCGCCTTCGAGCGCCGCGAGCGCGACGGCGAGCGCGGCGTCCATCGTCAGCACCGCGCTCTCGGCGATGGCCGCGGGGATGTCGATCGTGCCGACGCGGGGCACGGCGAGCGTCGTCGGGGTCGGCCGGGTGAACCGCACGGGCCGCTCGGGGGCGCCCACCGCCTCGAGGGCGTCACGGGCGAGGGCCTCGTCGGCGGGGACGAAGACCACGCCGTCATCCGGCACGCGGCGAAAGAGCGTCGCCTTCTCGGCGGCCGTCACCGTGCGCGCGCCGAGGCCCGCGGCGTGAGCGTCGCCGACGTTCACGAAGATACCGGCGTCCGGGCGGACCATCCGCTCGAGCCGCGTCATCTCGCCGGGCTGGCTGATGCCGCACTCCACGATGGCGACGCTCGCGGCGGGGTCGAGGCCGAGCAGGGTCAGCGCGACGCCGACCTGGCTGTTCCACGAGCCCGGGCTCGCGTCGACCCGCGCGGACCCGCCGAGGGCGGCGACGGCAAGGTCCTTCACGGTCGTCTTGCCGTTGCTGCCGGTGATCGCCACGACCCGGCCGGCGAACGACGCGCGCGCCGCCGTGGCGAGCGCCTGCAACGCGGCGAGCGGGTTCGCCACGACGACGGCCGCGGCGCCGTCCGGGGGCGTCACGTCGGCGCGGGCCGTCACGGCGACCGTCGCGCCGGCGGCCCAGGCCGCCTCGACGTAGCGCCCGCCGTCGAAGTGGTCACCGACGAGGCCAAAGAACAGGTCGCCCCGGTGGACGCCGGCGCGGGTGTCCACCACCGCACGGCCCGCGCGAGCGCCGCCGTCGCCGATGCAGCGCCCACCGACGAGCTCGGCCACGCGCGCAGCGGTCAACGGCCAGAAGGCGGTCACCGGCGGCCCTCGAGCCCCAGGCGGCCCATGACCTGCTGCAGGTCCGACCACGCCTCGCGCTTGAACTCCGGCTTGCGCAGCAGGAACGCCGGGTGGAGCGTCGGCATCGTCGGCACGCCCCGCACCTCGATCCACGAGCCGCGGGTCCGCATGATGCTCAGCTTCTTCTTCGTCATCGCCTGCAGCGCGATGCGACCGAGCGTCACGATGACCTCGGGCTGCACGCTGTCGATCTGGCGCAGGACGAAGGGCTCGCACGCGCGGATCTCGTCCGGGGACGGGTCCCGGTTGTCCGGCGGGCGGCACTTGATGATGTTCGCGATGTAGACGTCGTCTCGGCTGTAGCCCATTGCGCCGATCATCTTCGTCAGCAGCTCGCCGGCGCGCCCGACGAAGGGCTCGCCCTGCGCGTCCTCATCGCGACCGGGCGCCTCGCCGATGAACATCAGCCGGGCGTTCGGGTTGCCGACGCCGAAGACGATGTTCGTGCGCGTGCTGCACAGGCCACAGCGCTCGCAGGGGCCGAGCACGTCTCGGATCGCGTCGAGGGACGGGCGCTCGACGCCGGCGAGCACGGCCTCGGGCGCGTCCGGCGCTGCAGGCTTCGTCGCGGCGGTGTCGCGCGGCACCCACGGCAGGTCGAGCATCGGCGTCGTGTCGACCGCGGGCCGCTGGGGAGCGGCGTCCGGCGTCGCGGCGGCCTCGGCCGATGCGGGCTTCGCACCCGACGAGGCGGGCGGGGCCGACGCCGGCGGGGGCGAAGCCGTCGCAGATGCCTCGGGCGCCCTCGCGGGCTGCGGCGCCTCCGCGCGATGCGGGGCCTGCGTACGCTGCGGAGTCTCGGCGCGCTTCGGAGCCTCGGCACGCTGCGGGGACTCCGCGCCATGCTGCCGGGCCTCCGCGCGCTGCGGAGTCTCGGCGCCCTGCGGTGCACGGTGCTGCGGCGCTGCTGCACGCTGCGGTGCCTCGGCGGGTCGCGAAGGCGTGGCGGCGGCGGGTGCCCCGGCGAGGGTCGCCTCGAGCTGAGCCGTCGCCGCCTCGATGCGCGTGAGGGCGTCGGCGTCGACGTGCCCACCACCGAGGCGCTGCTGCTCGCGCAACGTCCGGGCGAGGCTGCCCGCGGCCGCGCGGGCGATCGAGGGGCCGTCGGTGGTCATGGGGCCACCTCGGCGATCCAGCGCAGGATGGCGTGGGCGACGTCGTGCTTCGGCGCGCGCTCGACCTGCACCGGGTCCCGCCCGGGTGCGAGCAGCGTCACCGCATTCGTCGCGTTGCCGAACGCGCCGTTCGGCCCGCCCACGTCGTTCACGACAATGCCATCGAGCTTCTTGCGCAGCAGCTTGTCGCGGCCGTGCTCGAGGTGCCGTTCGGTCTCGGCGGCGAACCCGATCACGGCGCGGGGACGGTTCGGCGCGCCGTCGAGCGACGCGAGCACGTCCGTGGTGCGCTCGAACGCCGGCGCCCACGCCTCGCCCTTCTTTCGCTTCTCGGTCGCCACATCGGCCGGGCGCCAGTCCGCGACGGCGGCGGCCATCACGAGCACGTCCCCCGGCGTGGCGTGCACCGCGTCGTGCAGCTCGGCCGCGGTCGTCACGGGCACAGGCCGCACGCCGGGGGGCACGTCCAGGCCGGTCGGCCCGTGAATCAGGGTCACGTCGGCGCCGAGCTCCCACGCAGCGGCCGCCACGGCGTAGCCCATGCGTCCCGACGACCGGTTCGAGACGAAGCGGACCGGGTCGAAGGCTTCGCGCGTCGGGCCCGCGGTCACTGTGATGCGTCGGCCGGCGAGGGGCTGCCCCGAGAGCGCACGCGCGGTCGCGGCGAGCACGACCGGCGGGTCGGGCAGGCGGCCCGGGCCGACCTCGTGGCAGGCGAGCGCCCCGGCGTCCGGATCGAGCACGTGCATGCCGCGGTCCTGCAGCACGGCGAGGTTCTCGACCGTCGCGGCGTTGCGCAGCATCTGCGTGTTCATCGCCGGGCAGACGACCACCGGCGCGGTGGTCGCGAGGACCACCGTCGTCAGCAGGTCGTCGGCCATCCCCGCGCGCACGCGAGCGATGACGTTGGCCGTCGCTGGCGCGATGACGACGACGTCCGCCGCACGCGCGAGCTGGATGTGACCAATCTCGTACTCGTACCCGGGCTCGAAGAGCGACCGCCCCACCCGGTTCTCGCTCAACACCTGCAGCGTGAGCGGCGGGATGAATTCCTCGGCGGACCGGGTCATGACGACGTGCACGTCAGCCCCGGCCGCGCGATACGCACGCACCAGCCCGGCGGCCTTGTACGCGGCGATACCGCCGGACACGCCGAGGACCACGGTCTTGTCTTGCAGAAGGCTCATTCGGACGCGCCCAGGAAGCGCTGAAGGGTCACCCGCGGCTGGGTCGCTTCGGGCACCGGCTCGCCGCGCAGCCAGGCGAGAAACCGAAAGACGATGCCTCCGGTCAGGCCCCACACGACGTCGCCGTCGAGGTCATAGTAGTGCACGTCGAACGTCCCGTCACCGCGCCGCAGCCGACTGCGCCGCCAGACGCCCGGCGTCAGCAGGGTCTCGAGGTCCGAGACGATGACCCGCTCGATCTCGGCGGGCTCGATCGTCAGGCTCGGCGGCGCGTCCAGCCAGCCGACCCAGGGCACGACGTGGTAGCTCTGGATCGACCACGCGTCGTCGAGGCGTCCGGCGACACGCACGGCGTCGGGCGAGATGCCGACCTCCTCGTGCGTCTCGCGCAGCGCGGTCGCGACGAGCGAGGCGTCCTCGGGGTCGCGGCGCCCCCCGGGGAACGCGATCTGCCCCTTGTGCGACGAGAGCTGTCGGGTCCGCAGGGTGAAGAGCACGCGGATCTGATCCCCGTCTCGCCACAGCGGCATCAGCACACTGGCGCGGCGAAAGGTGTCGGGGATCTCGTCCTCGGGGATCCGCGTCGGCTGCCAGCCCTCGAGGGACCGCAGTCGCTCTTCGACACGATCCGCGAGCGCGGCGCCGGTGAGTCCGTCGAGCACGGTCGTCAACCCCGGTTTCGCTTCGTGAGACCGTACACGTTCGGCTCGGCGGTGCGCTCGATGACGAAGATGGTCAGCATGAGCTTGCGCACAGCGCGGTTCGCGAGCCGCACCTTCACCGCGTTGTCGTTGATCACCGACACGACCCAGCACCGGCCCAGCTTCGGGTGCAGCAGCACGTCGTTTCGCTTCAGCTCGTCGGGGTCGACTTCCTCGATCTCGTCGTCGGCGACGGCGTCGCTCGCCGCCGCCACCGCCGCCCACGGGTTCGCCGCCACGGGTGCTGGCGCAGGCGCAGGCTTCGCGGCGGGAGCCGGCGCAGCCGGCGCCGGGCGAGCGGAGGCGCTGGCCGCGCTCGCCGCCGCCACCGCCGCCCACGGATTCGCTGCATCCGACGCGGACGCAGTGGCCACCGGCGCAGTCGCCGCCGGCGCCGAGGCCGCGGGCTTCGCGGCAACCGGAGCACCACCGGTCACGTCCAGCTCGACGTCGACCACGACCGCGCGGTCCACGTAGCCGGCGTGCACCGTCGGCGCGCCGGACTCGAGGCTCACCACGACGACGCTCACCCGGCCGACGACGCCATCCGAGATCGGGGCGTCGAGGCTCAGGATCGTCGCCGACGACGACGACTCGAACGTCACCACCGGCCCCTCGGGGCCCTGCACCGACAGCCGGACGTCGCGGACCACACCGCGCCCACGGACCCAGCCGTCGCGGGCGCCGAAGGACGCCCCCACCTCGGCGAGGGACTCGTATAGATCGGTCGGCGTATCGAGACGTTGCATGCACTCTCCTGCCGCGTGCACGCGGCGTGCTCGCGCGCGGCGAGCCGCCAGGGTACGCATTGCCGTGGCAGCGTGTCAACGCGCCCCCAGCCGGGTCCCCATGACGTCTACGAACCGCCGCATGACCCTCGCAGCGATGCTGCTGGCCGCCTCCGTCGTGGTCAGCCGGCTGCTCGGATTTCTGCGTGATGCGGTCATCGCCGCGCAGCTCGGCGCGAGCGCAGAGACAGACGCCTACCACGCAGCGTTCATGCTGCCGGACCTGCTGAACTACCTGCTGTCCGGTGGTGCGCTGTCGATCGCGTTCATCCCGCTCTTCACCCGGCTTACCGCCGAGGGGCGAGGGGATGCAGCGTGGCGCCTGTTCTCGAACGTCGCGACGGTCGCCGTCGCCGTCATGACGCCGGCCATCGTGATCGCGTGGTGGGCGACGCCGGCGTTCGTCGGCGCCGTGTACGGCTTCGAGGGCGACCAGCTCGAGCTGACGTCGGACCTGACGCGCATCGTCCTCATCGGCCCGCTCTTCTTCATCCTCGGCGGGCTGTTGCAGGCGACGGACCTCGCGCGAAAGCGGTTCATCGCCCCGGCCATCGCCCCGCTCGTCTACAACGTGTGCATCATCGCCGGCGGGCTCCTGCTGGCGCCGACGATGGGCGCCCGCGGGTTCAGCATCGGTGCGATCGTCGGCGCTGCGCTCGGCCCGTTTCTCGTGCCGCTCATCAGCACGCGCGACATCCTGCGCTTTCGCCCACACGTGGACCTCTCGTCCGCCGAGCTGCGGCACTATGCGAAGATCGCGCTGCCCCTGATGTTCGGCGCGTCGCTGCTCTTCTTCGACGAGTGGATCGGTCGCACGATCGCTGCCCGCGAAGCCGAGGGCAGCATTACGTGGCTGAACAACGCCCGACGGCTCATGCTCGTACCGGTCGCGTTGGTCGGCCAGGCCATCGGCCAGGCGGCGCTGCCCTTTCTCGCCGACCTCGCGGCGCAGGGGCGGGAGCGCGACCTCGCTGACACGCTCGGGCGTACCCTGCGCGCCACGATCACCCTCGGCCTCGCCGCGGCATCGGCGCTCGCCGCTGCGAGCCCCGAGATCACCCGCATCGTATACGAGCGCGGTGCCTTCACGGCGACCGACACGGCACAGACGTGGCCGCTGCTCGCCATACTCGGCGCCGCCATCGCCGGCTGGTCGGCGCAGATCGTGGTGTCGCGCGGCTACTATGCCCGCGAGAGCACGCTGCGCCCGATGCTGATCAGCTCGACCGTGGTGGCCCTGTCCGTGCCGGTGTACGTGCTGCTCGGTCGAGCGTACGGCCTGCCCGGGTTGGCCACGGCGACGGTCATCGGGATGACCCTCGGCTCCGGCGCATTGCTCGAGGGCTGGCGCCGCACGTGGGGCGCTTCGCTCTGGGGCGCCGTGGGCCAGGGCATCGCCGGCGGCCTGCTGGTCGCGCTGCCCGCAGGAGCCGCCGCGGCCGGCGCCGCCACCCTCGCCCGTCGGACCCTCGACAGCGGCGGCACGATGGGCGCCCTCGTCGTGTTCGCCTGCACGGCGGTCGCGTGGGCCGGCATCGGCCTGCCGCTCCTGCTCCGGTTCGGCGGGCCCGCCGGGGACGCGGTGCGCCGTCGCCTCGGCGGCCTCGCGCGGCGGCTGCGCCGCGCCTGACCCGAGGGCGGCCGAACGAGGACGTCACGTTCGAACCGCGAACGCGTCGCCGGACCCGGGAAGCGACCCAAAAACGACAACGGCCGACCCATGAGGTCGGCCGACATCGTCTGCGCCCCACGTCAGGGCACAGCGTCGAAGATCAAAGCGTCGCCTTGAACTTCGGAGCCGGCTTGAAGCCAACCGACTTCGACGCGGCGATCTGGATCTTCTCGCCGGTCTGCGGGTTGCGACCTTCGCGAGCCGCGCGCTCACGCACGGTGAAGGTGCCGAAGCCGGGGTGCGAGTAACGACCCTCACGGATCGCGACCTGCAGCGCGTCGAACGTCGCGTCGACGAGCTCGGTGATCTGCTTCTTGGTGTAGCCGTCGCCGGCGGTCTCGAGCACCTTCTCGATGAGATCGGCCTTCGTCATGTCGTGAACTCCATGTAGTGCAGGGGCAGCTCGCGTAACTTCATGAAAACGCGAGGCAAATCCCCAATCAGGTTCGGACGGACTCTACCCCGCGTCTTTTCGGGTTGTCAAGCGAGTTCGGCCAGTCTTCATCAGGGTTTTCGTGCCTTCGAGCGGCCTCGCTCGAGCCCCCCGGATTCGGGGGGTACGGCACCGGTCAAGCCGACGCGTTGCACCGCAGTTCACTGCACATTTCAGACACCTGGCGAGCGATGGCGCGCGTGCGTTCGGGCCCGCACCGTCCCACCGGTCGGCCGTCGCGCCGGTTCGACATGCCAAAAACGGCCACGCGCCGTGACCCGAAGGCCACGGCGCGTGATCGATGACGATCCGTCGCTGTGAATCAGCGGCAGGTCGGGACGTCGGGGTACGTCGCGTCGATGACGGTGATCTCACCCGACGGCCACGCGATGCCAGCCACGTCCCAGAAGAAGTTGCGGCTCGGCATCTCCTTCTCCTGCTCGAACACGATGGTGCCGAAGAGGTAGAGGCGGATGGTCGCGAACGACGTCCCGTAGCCGTGGTCGTTGTAGTAGTGGACACCCACCCGGTAGATGACCCCGTCTTCGGGGTTGTTCAGGTTGATGTTCTCGGGGCCGGCACCGTCGGTGTCGTCGATGTCGAGCGACGGGTCGTCGTCGGCACGGGCGAGGTCACCCCAGTTCGGCTCCGCTTCGCGCCAGTGGCAGTCCCAGGGGCGGTCGTTCCAGCAGCCGTTCGGGTGCAGCAGGTGGAGGTCGATGTCCGAGCCCGCGCCGAAGCCGGTGTCGGTTTCGTCGGCGTCCGCCGGCGTGTGCCACACGAGCTGGACGTGGATGTCCTCGTCCGGCGTCGACACGACGGTGATCTGGGCCGGCTCACACGCCTCGGCGCCCTTGTCGTCGATGAGGTTCAGGCGGAACACGTAGCGACCGGCGAGGTCGACGAAGAACGAGGTGTCCGCAGCGCCCGGGTCGTCGAACGTCGCGGTCGAGCCGGCGGGACGCTCCACGACCTCCCAGATGTACTCGACGATCGAGCCGTCATCGTCGGGGTCCGACGAGGCCGAGCCGGTGCAGTCGAGGATGTCGAGAGGCAGGACGCTGAGCTCGGTGCTCGGCGGCGCGCCCGAGCCGCGCACGACGCACGTGGCGACGGCGTTCGGGCACTGGTTGTCGCTGCCGATACCGGTGATCTCGATGTCGAGCGGGCTCTTGATCTCGTCGTTCGAGATGGCGCGCAGCAGGGCGCGGTCGGTCTGGTCTTCGACCTCGGGCGAGTAGGCCACGACGAAGGTCGCGGTCTCTTCGGGGTCGAGCTCCAGCGGGAACTCCGGCATCGCGTCGAGGGCGAAGGCCGCGGACGACTCGAAGAGCTCGTCGGTGAACTCGATGGAGTCGACGATGAGGGTCTCACCGTTCGCCGCGCTCGAGCAGTTCGTCACGGTGAAGACCTCTTCGTGGGTGCGCAGGATGAGGCGCTGCCCGAAGTTGTAGCCTTCCTCATGCGAGACGTTGATGCAGGGCTCCGCGCCGTTCGCCTGAATCGGCACGCGGAACTCCGGGTTGTTCGGGTCGTTCGACCGGACGACGAGCACGCCGTCGTCGTAGCCCGACGTCGTCGGCGCGTACTCGAGGTTGAACTCGAAGGTGTCACCGGCCTCACCCGCGGCCGCCAGCTCGAGGCCCTGCGTGTTCTGCAGCGCCTCGGCGGGCACCGAGAACTCACCCGAGGGCGAGATGACGGTCAGGTTCGAGATGGTGAGCGACGAGGTGCCGATGTTCTGGATCTGCACCGGCTCCTGCGCGATCTCGCCCTCCGGCACGCGGCCGAAGTTGATCGGGTTCGGGTTGACGAACACGCGCCCCTGAAGCTCCTGCGTCGTCAGCTCGACCCGGCCGTCCCCCGTGCCGTTGTGGTCGAACACGATCGAGCCCTCGGCCCGGTCGGTCGACACCGGCGTGTAGTACGCGGTGAACGTGTAGATGGACTGCGGCTCGATATCGAGCGGGAACGTGTCCAGCCCCTCGACCGAGAACACACCCTGCGGGCCGTTCAGCTCGTACCCGGCGATGCGAAGCGTCGAGTCACCCTCGTTGACGATGTCGACGAGCGTCGAGTCCGTCTGCCCCACGTTGACCGCCGAGAAGACGACCGCCGACGGGTTGAGGACGATCGCAGCACGCTCGACGTCCTGGATGTTGTCGCTACCGCAGGCAGCGAGCGAGAACGCCAGCGCACTCGCAAACGCGAGCAGGATGGGAGCCTTGAATCGATGCATCTTCATCTTCGGGTCGGGGGCGAGGAGGTTCGGATTCGAAGTTTCGGCCGATCCTCGGACCGCGGCACCATACAAGTGGCCCGGATGCCGGTCAACAGTCGAGAATCGCGATCGTTCAGGGGCTTTTCGCCGTTCGCACGGGGCCTTCGGGGGACGGTCCACACCATCGCGTCCCCCCGCCATGCCAACCAGTGCAGATTTCTGCATCACCCGGTGAAGTCGATCCCTGCCATCGTGCGTTTCGACACTCGGCGGGAACGTTCGGCACCTCCCGTTGTCAGACCCTCGAACCGGCGCCCGGAGCCTCTCGTGCCCCCCGATCCCAGCGCAACCTCTCGCCCCGACCGCAGCGCGGACCGCGCGCTCGTCGACGCCTGCATCCGCGGTTCGCGCGACGCGTGGGAGGCGCTGGTCGTCCGGCACGGCCCCCGGGTTCGATCCACGATCGCCCACACACTGCGCAAGTACGGCGCCCGCGCCGACGAGTTCGTCGTCGAGGATCTCGAGAGCCACGTGTTTCTCGGGTTGCTCGTCGACGACGCGCGCCGGCTACGCCAGTACAGCGGACGAGCCAGCCTGAACACGTGGCTGCGCGTGCGGGCGTCGAACGCCACGATCGACCACCTGCGGCGGCGCCGCGCGACGGTGCCGGTCCACGAGACGGGCACCGACGCGCCGCACGTCGAGCTCCGCGACCCGACGCCGTCGGCCGAATCGGCGGTCGCGCACGCCCAGCTGATCGAGGCCCTTCGCGGGTTCATGGCCGACCTGTCGGACGACGACCGCCGCTTCGCCGAGCTCTTCTTCGGCGACGAGCTGGACTACGACACCATCGCCGAGCTGACCGGGGCCACGCCGGGTGCGCTCTACGCGCGCAAGAACCGGATCCGAAAGAAGTTGATTGCGCGCGCCCGCGAGGCGGGCTGGTTCGACGCCGCCGAGGACGTCGGATGACACCACTCTGCCCGACCGATCCATACCGCCGAGGCGGTGTCGGCTTGCGACGCCGGCGGATCCCGGCGCGTCAGAAGCGCAGAACTCGTGCGTCCATGGGGCCACCGCTGCTCCGGAGGTGCCCGTGACCCATCTGCTCGATACCCTGCTCGACCCGCTGCTCGCGGATCCCGATCAGCTGGCGGCGCTCGCCGTCGCGGCGAACCGAGACGAGGGCACGCACCTGGACGACGACGCGATGGCCGCGATCCTCGACGGAGCCGGCGCAGCCGACGAGCTGGTCCACGCCGTGCGATGCAACGCCTGCCGCGAACGACTGACCGACGTCGCGTCCGTGCTGGCGGTGCACGACCTCGCACCGGCGCCGGCCGCCGCGCCCGACTGGCTCGGCACCGGCGTCGTGCTCTTCGCGTCCATCACGGCGAGCTCGGACGGCGACGCGGTCGTCGAGACGTCGGGGGCTGCGCGCGTTCACGGCGCGCTCGCGGTGCGCGCGAGCCGCGGCCTCGCGGGGCTCTCGCTGCGGGACCGCCGGGATCACCCGTCGCTCGAGGTGTCCGTCCTGCCGGCCGGGCGCTCGACCGCATTCACCCTGCTCGTGCGCTGGCTCGCCGACAACGGCCAGCGCCTCGCCGCGCGCGTGTCGTCCGGCGGCCGCACCCGCGCCCACATGCAGATGACCGGGGGCTCGGCGATGTTCACCGGCCTGCGCCGCGAGTCCGTGCGCATCGACGTCGTGGATGGCGACCAGCGCCTCGCGACCGCATGGATCGGGGTGACGCCATGACGACCGAACGCCACGTGGTCCTCACGTTCGTGCGGTTCGGCGACGCGCTGCACGTGCTCGGTTCACCGGACGCCACCTGGACCGGGCTTCGTCCGCTGGGCAGCTTCACGCCGGACTGGGACGGGGTCGACGCCGCCAGCCTCACCGTGCGGCACCTCGTCGAGCACGCCGCCGACGCCGGCGAGTTCTCGGTCGCCGCGGTCGAAGAGCTGCGCCGGACGGGCACGTGGCTCTTCGACGAGCTGCTGCCCCGCGGCGCGCGCCAGTGGCTGCGCGACGACGAGGGGTTGCTGACGCTGCACCTCGATCCGGCGCTGCTGCACATCCCGTGGGAGCTGCTGCACACCTCGCGCGAGTTCGTCAGCGTGCGATGGGCCCTCGGGCGCGTGGTGGCCGCCGACGCCGACACGTCGATCCAGCGCCCCCTCGATGGCGCACGGCGTTCGGCGCTCGTGATCGCCGACCCGGCCGAGCACCTCGTCGAGGCGTTCAACGAAGGCCAGATCCTGCGCGACGTGCTCGTCGAGCACGACGAGGTCGCCGTCGACCTGCGCGCGACCTGCGTCGACGCCGACCTGCTGCGGCGACACGTGCGCGACTACGACATCCTGCACTTTGCCGGGCACATCGATCGTGAGGGCTGGCAGATGGACGCGTCTCGCTTCGACGCGTCGCACCTCGACCGCCTCGCTGGCGGTGCGCCACTGCCGGCGCTCGTGTTCGCGAACGGCTGTGGGGCGACCGCGCCCGGGGGCCCGGACGACGACATGGTGCTGCGCTGGCTGCGCGGCGGCGTCCGTCATCTGCTCGGCCCCCTCTTCGACGTGCCGGATCGCCTCGGGCGCGCCTTTGCGGTGCGGTTCTACGAGTCCCTGCTCGCCGGGGCTCCGATCGGCATCGCGGTGCGCGATGCGCGTCGACTGCTCGCCGAAGAGGTCGGCCTCGGCACCGTGCCGTGGGGCGCGTACGTGCTCTACGGCACACCGGACACCGTGTATCGGCCGGCCGAGACCGTGCGCACCGTCGCGCTGCCCGAGCCGGAGCCGCGGCCCACGCGCCTGTCGCCGGACGGCGCGCCGGTCGACGCCGAGGCGGTCCGTCGCGGTGGCGTCGCGGTGGCCGCCGCCCTGCCCGACCGCCGCCGCACCCTCGCGGGGTGGACGCCGCTCGAGCTCCTCGTGCTCGCGCTCATCGCCGGGATCGCCGCGGCGGTCTGGTTCGGCCTGCGCTTCGAACCCTCGTTCGGCAGCTTCTAGCGGACGCGGGTGTTGGCGCGCGGCGCCATCGCTTCGTCCATCCGTGGCAGCGCCTCGGTCCGCGTCGGGCCGGGCGCCGTCGCGCGCTGTCGTCGCGCGTTCGGCGCGATTCCGCCGAGACGTCCGGCCGTCGACGGGTGCCGCAACGGCGGCCACGGCGCGGGCCGCAGCGCTCTGGTGCCGTGCATTCCACGGGTGCGTCACGCCGCAGCACCATTCTGCGGCCTGCGCAAAAAAAAAAGTGCGCGGAGGATCCTCGGGCCCTGAATATTCCGCTCGCAGGCTCGTCGATGTTCGCGTGGCACCTGACCCGGCCCCCGCCGCCGACACGCGATCTGATGGAGCTCCCCATGCGAACCCGCGACGCCCTGCAAACCCTGTTCATCGGCGCCTTTGCCGCCGCGACCCTCACCGGCTGTTTCTTCGTCGACGACGAAGAGCCGTGTGATGCCGTGGTGACCGAGTGTTACGACGTCTGCGACACGTACTGCGACCCGTGGGGCTGCTGGGACGAGTGCTACACGACGTGTGAGGACACCTGCGTGATCTACGACGACCCGGGCGTGGTGGTCGTGGTCGACGATCGGGCCTGCTACTCGGACTTCGACTGCGGGGCCGGGTACGCGTGTGACAGCCGGGGGTACTGCGTGCCGGACGGCCGCGAGCCGGTGGCCCGCCTCTGCGAGCCCTGCCTCGGCCACAGCGACTGCGCGGACCCGGGCGCTCTGTGCCTCGACCTCGAGGAAGGTGCCGACACCGGCTTCTGCGGTCGGGCCTGCGAAGGCGACCGCGACTGCCCGGCGGACTTCGAGTGCCTGCCCGCTGGCAGCAGCAACCAGTGTGTGCCGGTCGAGCGCGAGTGCACCGACCGCACGCCGGTCGCCGAGTGCGACCGCTCCAGCGACTGCGCTGACGACGAGGTCTGCGAAGCCGGCACCTGCGTCGACGCACCGGACGAGTGCCGCACCGACCGCGACTGCCCCGCGCCCGACGTGTGCAACGACGGCATGTGCGAGGCCCCGCTCGGGTCCTGCGCCAGCGACCGCGACTGCCCCGAGGGCGAGCTGTGCGGCGACGACGGGTACTGCGCGGCCGACACCGCCGAGTGCGCCGCGGACCGTGACTGCGAAGAAGGCCAGTCCTGCGAAGAAGGCGTGTGCGTCGACCCCGACCCGGGCTGCACGACCGACCGCGACTGCGCCGAGGGCGACGTCTGCATCGACGCGGCCTGCGTGACCCCGGAGCCGACCCGCGACGAGTGCGACTTCACCGCCGACTGCGCCGACGGCGCGGTGTGCATCGACGGCCTGTGCCGCGACGCCTGCGAGGCGGACGCCGAGTGCGCCAGCGATGAGGTGTGCCGCGGCGGGATCTGCGCCCCGCGCCCCGAGCCGGAGTGCCGCACGGGCCTCGACTGCGGCGACGGTGAGTTCGTCTGCGTCGACGGGCGCTGCCGCGACGCCTGCGCCGCCGACACCGACTGCGGCTTCGGCTACCTCTGCCGCAGCGGCTTCTGCGACGACGACCCGGCCGTCGAGTGCCGCGACGACCTCGAGTGCGCCAGTGACCAGGCCTGCATCGAAGGCGCCTGCGTCTTCACCTGCCGCGCGTCCTGCAACTGCCCCGAGGGCCTGACCTGCGACGACGGCTCCGGCACCTGCGTCGAGCGCCCGGCCCCCGACACCTGCGAGACCGACTGCGACTGCCCGAGCGGCATGGCCTGCACCGAAGGCGCCTGCGTCGAGTAGCCCCACCCGGTCAGGTGCCGCCGCCGCCGCGTGTCCCCACGGACGCGCGGCGGTGGTGGTTTTTGGGGTCGGGGGAGCAACACGGGGCGGGGGGTGACGACCCGGGTGGTGGGGGGGGGGGGGGGGGGGGGGGGGGGGGGGGGGGGGGGGGGAGGGAGGGAGATGCGAGACCCGCAGCGAGAACGCGCACGCCAGAATCGAAGGGCCCCGACGGCCGGTGAACGCTACGTGTGGAGCCTCGTGCGAGCTCACCGCCTCGGCGTGAAGTTCCGACGCCAGCACGTCGTGGCCGGCTGCTGTGTGGACTTCTACTGCGTCGAACTTCGGCTCGCTGTTGAAGTCGACGGCGGTTCACACGTGGACGGCACGCACCGCGACCACGCACGCGATGCCCGGCTCCGCGCCGAGGGCATCCGTGTGGTGCGGCTGCGCACGAGCGAGATCTCACGCGAGCGCCTGGTCGCCATCGTCGCCGAGGTGCGGGCGCTGCGACAGGACTGAGCCGGCGATTCGGGCCACCCCGCCCCGGCGCTGCGCGCCGTGACCGGCCTGCCGCCGTGCGCCGGTGGACGAAGTCCACCGTGCTGCACGGCCAGCAAGCACCGGGGCCTCCGGAGGCCGAAGGTGCTCGGGACACACGGGAGTGACGTGCGCCTCGAACCACCGCCGAACGCGTATCGAAGCGCCTCGAACCACCGCCGAACGCGTATCGAAGCGCCTCGAACCACCACCCCAGGTTGACCGAAGTCCAGGCGGCCTCCGGAGGCCCCTTCGGGGGCCGGACGCTGCGAAGCAGCGGCGGGGGGGCCCGCACTGGCGCGGTGATCTCTCGCAGCTCCTCGAACCACCACCGGACGAGTCTCGCAGTGCCTCGAACCACCACTGGCCGAATTTCGCAGTGCCGTAGCCGGATGAGCCGGCGGTGCGGGCCACCCCGCCCCGGCGCTGCGCGCCGTGACCGGCCCCCGACGGGGGCCTCCGGAGGCCGGAGGTGCTCGGGACACACGGGGGTGACGTGCGCCTCGAACCACCACCGGACGAGTCTCGAAGCGCCTCGCACCACCACCTCAGGTTGACCGAAGTCCAGGCGGCCTCCGGAGGCCCCTTCGGGGGGCCGGACGCTGCGAAGCAGCGGCGGGGGGGCACGCACTGGCGCGGTGATCTTTCGAAGCGCCACGAACAACCACCCCTGCCTGACCGAAGCCCAGGCGGCCTCCGGAGGTGCACGGGACACACGGGGGTGGCGAGCGTCCCGAGCGGCGGAGCCGCTCGAGGCTCAGCTATCCAGGAACGACTTCAGGTGGTCGCTCTTGGCGGGCGCGCGGAGCTTCGCGAGGGCCTTCGCTTCGATCTGGCGGATGCGTTCGCGGGTCAGCGAGAAGTCCTTGCCGACCTCTTCGAGCGTGTGGTCGGTCTTCTCGCCGATGCCGAAGCGCATGCGCAGGATCTTCTCTTCGCGGGCCGAGAGGCTCGCGAGCAGGTCCTTCGTGTGCCGCGAGAGCTCGGTCTCGGTGGCGTTCTCGTCCGGACGCGGCGCGTTGTCGTCCGGGATGAAGTCGCCGAGCTGGCTCTCGTCGTCGCCGATGGGGGTCTCGAGCGAGATCGGGTTGCGCGAGATCTTGAGCGCCTTGCGGACGCTCTCGACCGGCACGTCGAGCTTCTCGGCCACCTCTTCGGGCGTGGGCTCGCGGCCCATGTCCTGCTCGAGGTACCGCGACGTGCGGATGATCCGGTTGATCGTCTCGATGAGGTGGACCGGGATCCGGATCGTGCGCGCCTGGTCGGCGATCGCGCGGGTGATGGCCTGCCGGATCCACCACGTGGCGTACGTCGAGAACTTGTGGCCGCGCTGGTACTCGAACTTCTCGACAGCGCGCATGAGGCCGATGTTGCCCTCCTGCACGAGGTCGAGGAAGTGCATGCCGCGGTTCACGTACTTCTTCGCGATCGACACCACGAGGCGAAGGTTCGCCTGGATCATGTCCGACTTCGCGCGCTCGGACATCTTCTCGCCCTTGTCCATCGCGCGCACCGTCTCGCGCAGGGCGTCGAGGTCGACGACGAGTCGTTCCTCGAGGGCGCGGATCATGTTGCGCGCGGCGACGAAGCGGTTCTCGAACTCGAGCAGGCGGGTCTCTTCGACGCCGTGGTCCTCGGGGTTCTCGCGGACTGCGTCGAGCATCTCTTCGATGGCGTCGGCCGGGCGACCGAGCCGACGTTCGTATTCGGACACCCGCTGGGTGCACCGCTCGATCGTCGCCACCATCTCGCGCACCTGCTCGGCGAACTCGAGCACGATACCCGGGTCGAGCTCGCGCTTCGACACGAGATCGAGCGCGGCCGCGCGGGCCTCTTCGACCCCCTCGCCCGACCGCAGCGCCTCGCAGAGTGCGTCGTAACGCTCGCGTACCTCTGCGTTGCGCACGCCGAGGTTGGCCCGCAGCACGTCGAGATCGAGGTCGGACGGGATGTCGTCCGGCGCGAGATAGTACTTCGCCCGGGTCGTCCCCTCGTCGACCGCTCGCTCGATGTCGAGCAGGCACCACAAGCCCGCCGGCGAGCCGAAGAGCGCGTCGAAAAGCAGGATGCGCCCCTGCTCGATGCGTTTCGCCAGCTCGACCTCACCTTCACGCGTGAGGAGCTGCACACGTCCGATCCGCTTCAGATACATCTTCACCGGATCGAGGTCCCCCTCCGCCCACGTGGTCGTCTTCGTGGTTGCTTTGCGGGACTGTGCCATGGCGGTCCTCCTGACGGGGGCGATTGGATGCAATTGCATCGACGGTCATCTACGAAAGCAAAAGTCGATCCATTCATCGGATCTTCAAGGGTGAGGCCGATTTCGGGGGGCCGAACCGGCACGTGACCCGGGCGAAGCACGACAGCGATGTCGTGGCCACCCCCCTGTAAATGCACGGTGAGGCGGTGGGGATTCGGCCGAAATTGCACCAGAATCGGCCACGAGCCCGGCGCGCGGCATTCGGGCCGCGTCCGCGACGAGATGCGCCCATCAGCGACGTTTCGTGCGCACGGGGTATGAAATCCTTGCATACCCCCACCGCACGAGGCGGCGTTGCACCGCGATCCGGACAGTGGCACCCTCGCCCCGCCCTGCCCCCCGTCCCCGACCCACTGTGCGCCCAGCCTCTCGCCCCGTCCGCCGCGTCATCGGCATCGACCCCGGCAGCGTGAACTGCGGCTGGGGCATCGTCGAGGCGCGTGGCAACACGCTGACACGCGTCGCGTCCGGCGTGATCAAGGCGGGGCGCGGTGCGTTCTCGGGCCGCCTCATCACGATCTACGACGCGATCCGTGACCTCGTCGCCGAGCACAGCCCGAACGAGGGCGCGATCGAGGGCATCTTTCACCAGCGCAACGCGCAGTCGGCCCTCAAGCTCGGGCACGCCCGCGGCGTCGCGCTACTCGCCCTCGTGCACGCCGAGCTGCCGGTGACCGAGTACGAGCCGTCGCGGGTGAAGAAGGCGGTCATGGGACGCGGCGGAGCGTCGAAGGAGCAGATCCGGTCGATGGTCGCGCTGCTTCTCAAGTCGTCGAACCAGTGCGGACTCGACGAGAGCGACGCCCTCGCCATCGCCATCTGCCACCTGCAGCGCCTGCCCTCCCTGAACCGGAGCCCCCTTTGATCGCACGGCTGACCGGCACGATCGCCGACAAAGGCGCCGACCACTGCATCCTCGACGTGCAGGGGGTCGGATACCTCGTCCACCTGCCCCTGCTCGACCTCGAGCGCCTGCCGCCGATCGGCGACCCGGGAGAGGTGTATGTTCACACGCACGTGCGCGAGGACGCGTTGCAGCTGTTCGGGTTCGCCAGCCGCGGCGCGAAACAGCTCTTCGAGCGGCTGATCAGCGTGACCGGCGTCGGGCCGAAGCTCGCGTTGAGCGCGCTGTCGGTGCTCGAGCCCGCCGAGCTGCAGGCCGCCCTGATCGCCGGCGACGCGCGGACCCTGGGTCGCATCCCGGGGGTCGGACGCAAGACGGCGCAGCGGCTCGCCCTCGAGCTCGGTGAGAAGGTCGCGGGCCTCGATCTGGGCGGCACCGGTGCGGCGATGTCGGCGTCGGCTGCGTCGAATGCAGCCCTCGATGACCTCGCGCTGGCCCTCGCAAACCTCGGTTTCGCCACGAAGCAGACGGAGCGCGTGCTCGACGCGCTCCGCCCGAAGGCGGCCGAGGGAGCCGACCTCGAAGCGCTTCTCAGAGAAGCCCTCGCTCTGCTACGTTCGCCCGGACCGAAGGCGTCGTAGCGCCTCGCCGCGGCGACCGCCGACACCGCGAAGCGCCCCCGCCGGAGCCCCGTGCAGCCCGAGACCCAGCCCGACGAGCACGCGTTCGAAGCCGCCCTGCGGCCGACGCGATTCGACGACTACACCGGGCAGACCCGGGTCAAGGACCGGCTGCAGGTCGCCGTTCGCGCCGCCAGCATGCGGGGCCAGGCGCTCGACCACGTCCTGCTGAGCGGCCCGCCGGGCCTCGGCAAGACGACGCTCGCCGCGATCATCGCTGGCGAGCTCGGCGTGAACCTGCACACGACCAGCGGCCCGGCGATCGACAAGAAGGGCGACCTCGCCGGCATCATGACCGGTCTCGAAGAAGGCGACGTCCTCTTCATCGACGAGATCCACCGCCTGTCGTCGGCGGTCGAAGAGAACCTCTACCCCGCGATGGAGGACTTCTTCTTCGACATCATCATCGGCGAGGGGCCACACTCCCGCAGCCTGAAGCTGAACCTGCCCCGGTTCACGCTGATCGGCGCGACGACGCGTACGGGCCTGCTCACCTCGCCGCTGCGGGGCCGCTTCGGAATCATCGAACGGCTGGCGTTCTATACGGACGACGAGCTCGCCCGCATCGTCCATCGGTCGTCCGGCCTGCTCGGCATGACGGTCGACGACGACGCGTCCGTCGAGATCGCGCGCCGCAGCCGGGGGACCCCGCGCATCGCGAACCGCCTGCTGCGCCGGGTCCGTGACTACATGGACGTCGAGGGCGCCGATCTCGTCGACATGGCCCTCGCCCGCCACGCGCTCGAGCGCCTCGACGTCGACCCGCTCGGCTTCGACCACACCGACCGGCAGTACCTGGACGCCCTCATCGTGAAGTTCGGCGGCGGCCCCGTCGGCATCGACACGATCGCCGCTGCCGTCGGCGAAGCGTCGCAGACCCTCGAGGACGTGCACGAGCCGTTCTTCATCCAGCAGGGCTTCGTGCAGCGGACGCCTCGCGGACGCGTCGCGACCCGCCGGGCGTTCGAGTACCTCGGCCTGCCCCTGCCGGACCGCCTCGCCCCGCAGCTGGCCCTGTTCGACAGCGAAGAGCCGTCATGACCGACCCTGCCGCCGCCCACCTGCGCGCGTTCTTCGCCGCCATCGGCGTCGACCTCGCGTCAGATCCGGAGCTCGAGCGCACGCCCGAGCGGTTCACCGAGCTGCTGCGCGACCGCTTCGTGCCATCGTCCCCGGTGCCCGAGCTCGGCGTCCTGCCGGCGCCGGCGGCCCGGGACGTGGTCGTCGTGCGCGACCTCGCTTTTCACGCGCTCTGCGTGCACCACATCGTGCCGATGTTCGGCACGGTCGACATCGCGTACCTGCCCGGCGCCTCAATCACCGGCTTCGGCGCGTTCGCCCGTCTCGTCAGCGCGATCGCCCGCCGCCCGCAGCTGCAGGAGCGGCTCGTTCGCGACATCGCCGACGCCATCGAGACCCAACTCGCGCCCCGAGCCCTCGTCGTCCGGGCGACCGCTCGGCAGATGTGCGTCGAGCTCACACGATGCGGCGCAGCGCCGACCACGGTCGTCGTCGCCGGGCGTGGGCTGTGGGCCGGCGACGAAGCCCGAGGCGCCGCGCGCGACCTGTTCGCGTGAGCGGCTCGCGTGTGCTGATCGTCGGCGCCGGCGTGGCCGGGATGTCCGCCGCGCTGTGGCTGCACGACCTCGAGCATCCGTTCGAGTGGTGGACGGCCGACGACGACGTGGGCGGCACCCTGCGCCGCGTGGGCAACCCGATCGGCACCCTGCTCGGGCTCGACACCGAGCACGGCGGCTCGCTCGTCGATCGATTCGCCGCCCACGTGCGGCGGTACGACCTGTGGCCGACGACGCGACGGCCCGTCGAACGCCTGACCCGGGCCGATGGGCACTGGCTCGCGACGGACGACGACGTCGTGCAGCGGTTCGAGGCGGTGCTGCTCGCGACGGGCACCCGGCCGCGACGGCTCGGCCTCGACGGCGAGAAGGACCTGCTCGGCCGAGGCGTCGAACGGTCGGTCACGCGCACGCGGGATC
>Ga0209692_10001975_pt1 | contig 24620 bp, 23 predicted proteins | sample tdDd472_FD_187129 | JGI IMG/M metagenome (GOLD analysis project Ga0209692, IMG submission 187129) | Marine sediment microbial communities from the Atlantic coast under amendment with organic carbon and nitrate - tdDd47.2 (SPAdes)... | ecosystem: Environmental > Aquatic > Marine > Coastal >... | reverse complement strand
CCGGCGACGTTCTGGTTGCCGACATGACCGACCCCGATTGGGAGCCGGTTATGAAACGCGCCTCAGCCATTGTGACTAACCGTGGCGGTCGCACCTGTCATGCGGCAATCATTGCACGTGAATTAGGTATTCCTGCCGTCGTGGGCTGCAACAATGCGACCGGCTCTATACCCGACGGGCAGGAAGTGACCGTGTCTTGTGCAGAAGGTGACACCGGCTTTGTCTACGCAGGCATGCTGGATTTCGAAGAGCAAAAGATTCAGCTCGACAACCTGCCCGACATACCCGTCAAGATTATGATGAATATCGCCAATCCTGATCGCGCCTTTGGCTTTGCCAGCCTGCCCAATGCAGGTGTCGGCCTGGCTCGCTTAGAGTTCATCATTAACCGCATGATTGGCATTCATCCAAAAGCACTGCTTGAGTTTGCTGACTGTGACACCAATCTGCAAAGCATGATTAAGCAGCAAATGGCGGGCTACGATGATCCGGTAGAATTCTTTGTCGACAAACTTAGCGAAGGCATAGCTTCCATTGCAGCCGCCTTCGCACCCGAACCGGTCATTGTGCGTTTGTCAGATTTCAAATCGAATGAATACGCTAATCTGATTGGCGGCACCAAATACGAACCGCATGAAGAGAATCCGATGCTTGGCTTCCGCGGTGCTTCGCGCTACGTAAACCCGGAGTTCCAGCCCTGTTTTGAACTCGAGTGCCGTGCATTAAAACGCGTTCGTGAAGACATGGGACTGGACAACGTGCAAATCATGGTGCCTTTCATTCGCACCCTTGACGAAGGACAGGCTGTCGTCGATCTGCTCGAAAAGTTCGGACTTAAGCGCGGTGAAAACAACCTGAAGCTGATCATGATGTGCGAGCTTCCGACAAACGCCTTGCTTGCCGACGAATACCTCAAGATGTTCGATGGCATGTCTATTGGTTCCAACGACATGACCCAACTGACACTGGGCCTCGACCGCGACTCAGGTCTTATTGCAGACCTGTTCGACGAGCGCGACCCTGCCGTGAAAGCCATGCTGAGCATGGCTATTGAGGCCTGCAAGCGAAACAACAAATATGTCGGTATCTGCGGCCAAGGCCCCTCAGATCACCCGGATCTGGCCCAATGGCTCCTGGATCAGGGCATTGAAAGCATGTCGCTTAATCCGGACAGCGTAGTGGAAACATGGCTCATGCTGGCCGGGCAAAAAGTATAGCTCTCCCCGCGTAAATAACGCCCATAAAAAAGGCCGGTTCAATCGTCAGACTGAACCGGCCTTTTTATTTTAATAACGTTTTTACCAGCTGGATTTTTTCCGAACCTGCAAACGCGGCACGATCAAGCCGAGCAAAATACCAATAATCAAAACTGCAGCTCCAACCACAAACCACTCGCGACTTGCTCGTGAGCTCAAGCTTTTATTATCTGTTTCCAGCTCGGCAACTGTCGTTTCACTCAGGTTAAGACTTTGCTTAAGCCGCGAGTTTTCACTATCGAGTTGCATTGCATTGGCCGAAACTTTCTTAATGCGATCGAGTTCGGAGCGTAGCTTTTTATTATCAGACTCGAGCTTACGCACTTCGCCTTGAAGCGCCTGACGCTCATTCGATAATTCAGCAACACGCCCCAAATCTTTTTCCAGCTGCGGCAATCTCACCAATGCCGGAGCCGAAGTCAAAAGGTATCGACTAAGAACCCAGCCCTCTTTGCCATTCACACGAATCTTGCTGTAGCCACTGTCTACATCGGTTTTAAGCAATTCGACCCGGGTACCGCTTTTGACCATACGTACGATCTTATTGCTGGTACTGGTGCCGGAACGCATCGTGAATTCACCACGATCGGTAATCCAGCGTTCCTCGGCAGCAAATGCCCGTTCAGCTGAGAACAATAAAACCGATGACAGCAGTGCCGCACCGAAAAGATAAAAAACTGAATTCACGCCCGAACCCAGCTTTGAAAAACAAGCCAGCTTATTCACAAAAAGTATCTCTTGATTAGTAGTTTCGCGCCCGCGCAACTCCTGCGCAGAACTAAAGAGTAACACAGCCACCACAGCCTGCGCTCGCTCCCGGTGACCGCTCAACGCAACAAATTTTCCCGGTAATGGCGTAACTCCGCAATGGAATCACGGATATCCGCCAATGCAAGATGCTCCGTAGACTTTGACACGCCTGCCAGTACGTCCGGTGCCCACATTCCCGCCAGGATCTTCAAGGTGCTGACATCCAGATTCCGATAGTGGAACCAGGCTTCCAGCGCCGGCATCTCGCGCGCCATAAAACGCCGGTCCTGGCAGATACTGTTGCCGCACATTGGTGAGACTCCCTCAGCAACCAGCGGCTTCAGAAACTCCAGCGTCTGACGCTCGGCCTCTGCGGCATCAATTTTGCTGTTTCGTACCCGCTCTACCAGCCCGGAGCCGGTATGTTGCCGGGTATTCCACTCATCCATGGCATCCAGCACTTCGTCCGGTTGCCAGATTGCCAGCATCGGCCCCTCTGCAACCGTTTCTAAATTTGAATCTGTCACGATTGTGGCTATCTCAATGATAGAATCGGACTGCGTGTCCAACCCTGTCATCTCAAGGTCTATCCAAATTAAACGTGTTGACGTATCACCCATGAAACCTTTTCCTGTTCTCCAATGCTCTGCACAGAAGTCTAGCAGACACATTGCCCGGTTATGCATTGGCGGACGCGCTTAGTGACAAAGAATCAGGACAATAAAGCAGAAAGCACCGCTTTAGTGGTTGCCGGTTACGGCAGGCGGGGCAAGATCCACACATCTGAGGGCGACTACCCTTTCCTCTGCAAAGGGCGCCGCATCCGGCCCGTCTGTGGCGATATCGTCACCTGGACCAAGAACGAGCAGGAGAAAGATGCGGTAGTGGATGCCGTCAACCCGCGCCAAAACGAATTGCAGCGCTCGGGACACCGCGGCAAGCCGGAAGTACTGGCGGCCAATGTCGATATGATCTTCATCATTATCGCCACACAACCAAAATATGACCCCTTCCTCATTGATCGCTATCTTGCCGCCGCCGGCAACATGGATTGCGAAGCCGTTATTGTTCTCAATAAATGCGACTTAAGTAACGGGGAAAATATACTTGGGGAATACAGCGCGCTTGGCTACCGAACCCTGAAAGCTTCGGCAAAGAGCGGCACGGGCGTCGATGCTATTGAAGAACTCCTGCACAACAAATCAGGCTTATTGGTAGGACAATCAGGCGTAGGCAAGTCCTCTTTGATCAATGCTCTGGTGCCGGATGCTGATGCAGCTGTCGCCGAAATATCTGAAGCATCGTTGGAAGGAAAACACACAACAACGGCTTCAATGATGCACCCGCTGAAACAGGGAGATGGCTGGCTGATTGACTCACCGGGGGTCAGAGACTTTCTTCCCTACATTGGCGACACGCGCAGTGTGCAAGCCGGCTTTATAGAAATTGCCCGTGCTGCCGAACAATGCCGTTTCGCCAATTGCCAGCACTTGCGGGAACCCGGCTGTGCGGTAAAAGAACAGGTGGAATCAGGTGATATTAGCCAGCACCGTTACGACAGCTATAAGCGTCTGTACCACATGACCGATGATGCAAAGCTAAAGCCTTAGCAGGCTTCACTATTCGCCGGCAACATCGTCGCCAAGATTTTTCCGGCCAGCGATGGCCAGCGACAAAGTACTACTGTCAACGAACTCCAACTCACCGCCCAACGGCACACCGTGGGCGATCCGGCTAGCGCGAATATTGTAATTGCGTGCAAGACTCGACAAATAGCCTGCGGTTGCTTCACCCTCGACTGTAGCGCTGGTGGCAATGATAATTTCTTTAATGCGGCCTTCGGCGAATTCTTTTTCCAGCAAGCCAAGGCCCAACTCATCCGGCCCTACTCCATCGAGTGGCGACAAGCGCCCCATCAAAACAAAGTAATGGCCGTTGTAGGCGGCCGAATCTTCTACGGCAATCACGTCCGCAGGGCTTTCAACAATACATACGGTAGAACTGTCACGACCCGATGCAGCACAAATCCAGCACAGCTCAGTCTCAGCCAGCATCCGGCAACGGGTGCATTCGGTAATCGTGTCGAGGGCTGCGGTCATGGCCGAGGCTAAACGACGACCCGCATCCCGGTCGTGCTCCAACAGACGAAAGGCCATACGCTGAGCACTGCGGGGCCCGACACCGGGCAAACATCTCAGAGCGTCCAGCAAATCCTGAAGCAACGGTGAATAAGCCATAAGCTGCCTTAACTCAACAAACCGGAATAACTAGAATGGCAGGTTCAGACCGCCGGGCAAGCCTAAGCCCGAAGTCATACCCGAGAACTTTTCTTTGCTGGTCTCATCAACCTTACGTAGCGCATCGTTAAACGCAGCGACCAGGATGTCTTCCAGCATGTCCTTATCATCACCGACTAAAGAAGGGTCAATATTGATGCCGCGCACTTCGTGACGACAAGTCATAGTTAAGCGCACCATGCCACCGCCGGCCTGACCTTCAACCTCGGTCCGGGACAACTCTTCCTGAGCTTCTTTAACCTGCTCCTGCATTTGCTGAGCCTGCTTCATGATCTGGCCCAATGGGTTCTTCATTATCTCTTCCTCAAAAAATATTCGGCAATGACTGCAACACGCAGCCCGGGTTACTACACCGGTTTTACCGAGTCGTCTTCTATAGTGGCATCAAGCAAATCAACCAGGCCCTGTACATTCGGGTCTGTCTGAATCGCCTTTTTAGCCTGATCGAGTGCCTGCTGCTCTTCATCGGCAACCCGGCGGGCTACCGTATCGCCGGCAGCGTCACCGGCAAGCTCAAAACTAACACTCAGGTTCTCACCAAAGACCTCTTTCAGCGCATCGGCTAAGCGGCCTTTTAAGTTATCGTTGAACAGATGCTGATTAGAACGGTCCACTGCCAACAACAGGCTATTACTGTCATGTTTCTTCAACGAACTATTTTGTGCCAATTGGCCGGCCATACCACTCAGGCGCAGTGATGCCACAAAATCGGGCCAGGAGGCCTCACTTAACTCAGTCGTTGAACGGGTTGCAGCGGCTGCTGCAGGAGCCGGTTCTGCACGAACGGCATCGGGCTCAGGCGCCGCCGCCCTGACGGCCGGCTGCGGAGCCGCTTCAGGCTTTTTTGCAGATGCCGCCGGTGCTGCGGAAGCACTACCTCCGCCGGACATGCCCTGCAAAGGTTCATTGGTAAATGCCAACATCCGCAACAAACACATTTCAAAACCAAGCCGCGCATCGGGAGCCAGATACAAGTCCCGGCGACCCGCAACTGCAAACTCGTAAAACAACTGCACCAACTCAGGGCTCAGTTCAGTGCAGAACGGTTCAAATTCTTCAAACTCGACATCAGGATCAAGCGAATCGATGCCGGCTAACTGAACCACCGCTATTTGTTGCAAGGTCGTCGCAAGGTCACTCAGCACAGCCGCGTAATCCGGAACCATTTGATCAAGCACGCGAACACTATTCATCAACTGTGCTGCATCGCCCGATGCCAGACTGCCAAGTAATTCTTTAATGTGTTTCTGATCCAGACTGCCGAGCATTTCAGCAGCATCCTGATCAGACAAAGCACTCCCGCCGAATACCAAACCCTGGTCCAGCAAACTGAGGGCATCACGCATACTGCCGGCAGCAGCACGGGCAATACGGGTTAGCGCAGCAGGTTCCGCCGACAAACTCTCGGCCTCACAAATGTGGGTCATGCGATCGGCAATCTGCACGGTAGGCAGGCGCTTCAAATTAAACTGCAGGCAACGTGACAGCACGGTAATAGGCAGTTTCTGCGGATCAGTTGTCGCGAATAAGAACTTAACGTGGGGCGGCGGCTCTTCAAGTGTCTTTAACAACGCATTAAAAGAATGCGCTGACAGCATGTGGACCTCATCAATGAGGTAAACCTTGTAGCGCCCGTTGGTTGGCGCATATTGCACATTATCCAGTAGCTCGCGCGTATCATCCACGCGGGTCCGCGATGCAGCATCCACCTCAATCAGGTCTACAAAGCGCCCTTCATCAATCGAAGTACAGGCGCCGCATTGCCCGCAAGGCTCAGCCACAACACCCTGCTCACAATTAAGAGCTTTAGCCAGAATGCGCGCGATAGTGGTCTTGCCGACACCCCGGGTGCCGGAAAAAAGGTAGGCGTGATGAACGCGGTCGGATTCGAGGGAGTTAACCAGAGCTTTGACAACATGCGCCTGACCCACCAGATCCGCAAATGTGCCGGGTCGCCATTTTCGAGCAAGTGCCAGATAACTCATTGTTTAACAAAGAATCCCGCGTTGAAAAACCGTAACTAATACAGTTAGTTTAAGAGTCCGCGCCAGCCACATCCCGGCGCTCAGCGTTACCGCTACCGTTGCTCCCTTCCGGGCCTGGCGGAGTTCACGGCTGGCTGCCGCGGGAGGACCGGCGCAGACGAGCAAGAAGGGTATGCGGTGCGTCGCTTTTGAGCAAGCCAAATTTGCAGATAATCATGCCGGAGCCCGGCAAGGTGCCGATAGAGCACATTAAATACCGGTAAAACTCAGCAATATTTTTTCTACTCTTTGCAATAGTGACAATTGTTTGCCAGCATTACCGCATACTCTGACACTAAGCCGAATCAACTTATCCGGCTGCTCACTTTCGGCCCTGAACGGAAACACAAATCATGTCTCTCCGCTTACGCAATAAACTTCTGCTCTGTCTCACAATGACCGCCGTTGTCGGTATCGGGGCATGCACCAAAGCCACTACTCAGGTCTCCGGACAATGGGAACCGAATGCCGTCAAAAAAGATCGCTACTCAAAAGTTCTGGTCGTTTCACTGGCCAGCAAATCTGCGCGACGTCAGGAGTTCGAAAACGGGCTGGTTGCAGCAATCAGCGGTGTGCGCACTGAAGCGTTTTCAGCGCAGTACCTGGTAACCGAAGACACAGTTATGGATCGCGAAACGGTGTCCAAACTGGTTAAAGAAACCGGAGCGGATTCAGTATTGGTGACCCGCGTAACCGACCAGGTTATAAAGCCAAAAGAAATTACAGAAAAGACCGATTCGGCCAACGTGGTAGGCACCAGCGATCGCTTTAACGAGCCCTTCGGCGATTTCGGTTCCGGCAGTACATTTAACTTCGTGCAGTACGATTACAAAGAAAACATCGACGCCGAGGACTACCTTGTTGCCGAAATGAAACTTGCACTGGAAAGCGAGTTCTATGACATACGTACCGGCCTGCCCGTCTACAAAATCATAGCCGTCGCCGAACACCAGACTGAAACGTCGAAAATGATTGCTGACTTGTCCAAGAAGATCGGCAACAAACTTCGCGGCTCGGGCCTGATTGGACAGTAAAACAGTAAACAAGAGATCAGGTCCAAACACGCGGCCACGCTATCGGCCGACATTGTCTCCCTGTAACTTTTAGCCGAAACGCATGACACCCTTTCTGCTGTCGCAAATACTGGCTGCAATCACTCTGATTATTGGCATGACTGCTTTTCAGATGAAGCAGCGCAAACATATTCTCCGGGGCTGGTTTCTGGCTGCTGTTGTAGCCGCGGCGCACTTCTATTTATTGGGAAATTACGAGGCCTGCGTACTGGTGCTGGTTACAGCCACCCGCTTTCTCGTTGCATCCTTCAGCACCAACCAGCGATTCATGTACGTTTTTCTGGCGCTATCAGTCGTTGGATACATACTCACTTATTCCGAACCGGTCAGCCTGCTCGCCTTTGCTGCGACACTTATCGGCACCGTCGGCAGCTTCAGGCAATCTGAGACTGCAGTAAGAACCACGATGATGAGTACCGAAATACTGTGGCTGGTTCACAACTTTCTGGTCTGGTCACCGGTGGCTATGGCCATGGAGGTACTGTTTTTCAGCAGCAATCTGCTGGGTTACCTCCGGCACAGAAAACCTCAAAAATCCGCCCTATAGACAAGACCCACGGCTCTGCTACAGAAACGATGCCCACTTCAACATACTCTTAGCATCTTCCTGTTGCCGGACACGCTCCCATGTTTTCTGTTGGTTACCTTTTAATTGCCGTTGTTGATTTTGCCCTGCTCGTCTGGGCTATTAAGCTTTGCCGGCAATTCCCTACCCCTTCGGTCATTCTGGCGACTGTGCCGTTATTACTTCTTTGGTTCGACAACGTAACCGTTGGACTAGGAGCACACTCGGTGAAGGACAACCGTTACTGGCGATGAACTACGTCCGCTTTATGGCGCACTATTTGCTATTACCGACGGCGTTTATCTGCATAGGCTCGATGGCGAAACAGGCTGATTTTGCTATTGCCCGCTACAAAGCCTTTACCGGCAGTCTGTGCTTGCTGGCGGTTTATTTTATGTACCACGATGTATCACTGTTCCTGCAAAACACGTTCTACCCCAGCTGCTTTGCCGACACGCTCCGCTATACCACCCACATTGCCGAGCACACTGCCTGTGGTCCTGATGCTGAAATCGGCATCGGTCAGCGGATCCTGCCGATTCCGGCGGTAACGATGAGTTTCGCCATGCTAATTCTGGGTGTCAGCTTGTGGATTAAGCTGGGTTGGAAATGGTTATTTGTCGGCACCGTTGCTGCCTTACCCCTGTTTGCTGTACCGCAAACCAACACCGGTGGCATCGTAGGTAACGCCGGAGAACCCATCATTTCAGCAGCCATCCTGCTCACGGCCGCCTGGCTCAGCGGCTGGCGCGGTGGTCCGGGCAACAAAGCAGCCGAAACAAGCTAAAACCAAGACGTACGCCGGTTTCTGACCGGCAATCCAACATGCAGACGCAGGGGCACAAGCGACTATCGCTCTGCGCTCAAAACACTATCATGCGTGCCCTAGCACCTTCAGATACAGAATCGGGACAAATTTCAGCATGGCCAACATCACCAAAGACAACATTATCCGTTACAGCCTGTTCTTTATCATTATGGGGCTTTACACACTGCCGTTTCTGGGCGTGAACATCCCGGCACCCCCGGGGCTGGATAACTCCTATGCCGGTCAGATGACCCTGCTCGTCATACACGAGTTCGCAGGTTTCATATTCTTTGGCCACACCTTCTTCAGTAACGTTTGGGCCATGCGTGTCCGTATGGTCGGTGACGAAAAAACAGGCGTCATGGCACGCGGCATGCTCCGCTTAATGGCTCTGAGCATCACTGCCCCCACCTCGATCATTGTGCCTCTCGCGGGCTTGATGCTGGTAAACAGCTACTTTGGTGGCTTCCTGAACAACCCCTGGGCCGTGGATGCCTATATCGCCTTCTGGCTGATGGCTGCATTGCAGCTGGTGCCCGATATCATCCGCTACGCCGTAGACACTCATGCCGCTGATCCGAAACGGGACGTTAAGCAAGCGGCTATTCGAGGCATCGGCTCGACCTTCCTGACCATCTACATCATCTGGTGCATGATCACCAAAACCGCCCTTATCTCGCCTCTGTTCTTAAGCTAGAAAACGGCATCTAACCGGGCTCAAATACTGCGCAAACCAGAAGCCTCTGTGGCCGTGTCATCCACGGACAATAAACAGAATTATTCTTGAATATTACCGTAAGTGATTGTTTTTTATTTTCTTAACATAAAGCACATAACAAAAAGAATGAGCAATTACTAGCAGTAAATCACTTGACTGCATGGTAACTTAACAACGTTTCTGGCTATAAAACCGTCGCCTCCGCGGAGCGGCGAACATGCATGCATAAACCCCTGCTAATCGTATTGGCAATATTGCTTGGTACCTGCTCCAAGCCACCTTCCCTCATCGAAGAGATTGAGCGCGAGGGTGAACTGCGTGTGGCCATAAGAACCTCGCCAACCACCTACTACATCGGCTCACAAGGGCCGGAAGGCCCCGAATACGATCTGGCCAAAGGCTTTGCTTCCTTTCTCGGCGTTGATCTGAAGCTCATCGAAGTTGAACACTTTAGTGACGTGATACCCGCCGTACAGAGCGGCGCAGCCCATATGGCGGCATCAGGCATTACCGTTACCCCCGAGCGCGAGGCTCAGGTCGACTTCGGCCCGGTCTACCAGAAAGTCACACAACAACTTGTTTACCGCCGTGGCACCTACCGGCCCCGAAATATCGACGATCTGCAGGGTCGCCAACTCGAGATCCCGCCAGCCACCAGTTACGCCAAGACTCTGGAAGCTATCCAACGGGACAACCCTGATTTTGTCTGGGTTGAGAACCCCAACGCAGAAACTCAGGATCTGCTGATCGACGTGGCTCAAGGCATAATCGACTTCACAGTAGCCGACTCCACCATCGTCAACATTCACCAGAACTTCCTGCCGGAAATAAGAGTAGCGAAGGACCTGGGCGATCAGGACTCACTGGCCTGGGCCTTTCAGAAACGCAATGACAGCTCGTTACTGGAAGAAGCACACCGCTACCTCGGCTTTATTCGCGAAAACGGTGACCTGAAGCGAATTGAAGAACGCTATTACGGTCACGCAGCTGAATTTGACTACGTGGGCACCCGAACCTTTAAACGCCATATCGACCGCCGCCTCAGCAAATACGAGGACTACTTTCGCGAAGCGGCTGACGTGATCGACACGGATTGGCGCCTGCTGGCTGCCATGAGCTATCAGGAGTCTCACTGGAACCCTTCGGCGGTATCCCATACCGGCGTCCGCGGACTCATGATGCTTACGCAAAATACCGCCCGGGCCGTTAATGTTGCCGACCGCACAGACCCCAAACAAAGCATTGATGGTGGCGCCCGCTACGTTAAGCAGCTCCACGACCGCTTATCTCCCGAGGTCCCGGAGCCGGACAGAACCTGGCTGGCACTGGCAGCTTATAACGTGGGCTATGGTCACTTGCAGGACGCACAGAATATCGTCAGACGGCAACGGGGCGACCCTAACAGCTGGCTGGACGTCAAACAGGCTCTGCCAAAACTGGCCGAAAGGAAGTATCACAAAGACACCAAGTTTGGCTATGCACGAGGCTGGGAGCCGGTTAAATACGTAGAAAATATAAGGACTTACTACCGAATTCTACAATGGTTATCAGATGATGAAGCGGGCATCCAAACCAATGATGAGCCCGAAAAAACCATTGCCGCCAGACAACTATTCATCAATCGCGACGCTGCCTGAAGAAGGCCTGAAGCAATTCCCGGCACTCCGGCTCCAGCACACCGCCCCGCACCTCAAGACGATGATTCAAACGGTCTGAGCGAAGCAAATCGTAGACCGTCCCGCCAGCCCCGGCTTTAAAGTCCTGAGCACCGTATACCACCGTCACCACCCGGGCGTTGACCAGCGCTCCGGCGCACATCGGGCACGGCTCAAGAGTTACGTACAGCGTGGTGTCATTTAAACGGTAGTTCTTAAGCGCCTCGCCGGCTGCTCTGATGACTCGCATTTCTGCATGACCGGATGGATCATTGGTACTGATAGGGGCATTACCGGCAGCAGCAACCACCTCGCCGTCTTTGACCAGCACAGCGCCCACAGGCACCTCACCGGCCGCTTCAGCGAGTCTGGCCTGCTCTATCGCAAGCCCCATGAAATATTGATCGTCGCGGTCCGGCGACACGCGCTATTCCCACTCGATAGTGGCTGGCGGTTTACCGGAGATATCGTAAGTAACGCGGGAAATGCCGTCGACCTCGTTAATAATCCGGCGCGACACATGATCCAGGAAGTCATACGGCAAATGCGCCCAGCGGGCTGTCATGAAATCAATCGTCTCAACGGCACGCAATGCAATCACGTAGTCGTAGCGACGACCATCGCCCATAACCCCCACCGACTTAACCGGCAAAAACACGGCAAACGCCTGACTGGTCTTGTCGTAGAGATCGTGGTTGTTGAGCTCTTCAATGAAGATCGCGTCAGCCAAACGCAGCAAGTCGGCAAACTCTTTCTTAACCTCGCCAAGAATACGCACCCCCAAGCCGGGGCCAGGGAACGGATGGCGATAAATCATTTCACGTGGCAATCCCAGCTCAACACCGATCTTGCGTACCTCATCCTTAAACAGGTCACGCAACGGCTCGATAAGCTCAAATGCCATGTCATCGGGCAAACCGCCGACATTGTGATGCGACTTGATGACGTGCGCCTTACCCGTCTTAGAACCGGCAGACTCGATCACATCAGGATAAATGGTGCCCTGGGCAAGCCATTTAATACCTTCAAGCTTCGCAGCCTCGGCATCAAACACTTCAATAAACAAACGCCCGATAATCTTCCGCTTCTCTTCCGGATCAGTGACACCCTTAAGCTCACGAAGATACATTTCTTCGGCATCAACACGAATCACCTTCACGCCAAGGTTCTTCGCAAAGACCTCCATCACCTGATCACCCTCATTCAGGCGCAGCAGGCCGTGGTCGACAAATACGCAGGTGAGCTGGTCTCCCAGAGCTTCATGCAGCAGCGCTGCCACCACTGATGAGTCAACACCGCCGGACAAGCCCAACAGCACCTTATCGGTACCGACCTGCTCGCGTATCTTCACGATATCGCGGGCAATAATGTTGCCGGGCTGCCAGTCATCGGGACAACCGCAGATGTCGTGAACAAAACGCTCCAGAATCCGCTGCCCCTGATCGGTGTGCGTGACCTCGGGGTGGAACTGCAAACCATAAAAACGACGCGACTCATCGGCCATACCGGCCAACGGTGCGTTGGAAGTGCTGCACATAGGCTCAAAGCCGTCCGGCAAAGCCTCGACACGGTCCCCGTGGCTCATCCAGACATGCAGCAAATCGCCAATTTCATTAGCGCCATCGCTCAAACCATCGAGCAGCTTGTGCTCGCCATGGACATTAACCATGGCATAACCGAACTCACGCTCGTTAGACGGCACCACAGCGCCGCCCAGCTGAGCCGCCATTGTCTGCATGCCGTAGCAGATGCCCAATACCGGCACACCCAGCTCAAACACCTGGTCCGGAGCCTTAGGCGGGACATCCAGATTTACAGACTCAGGGCCGCCGGACAGGATAATGCCGTCGGGCTTAAAGGCCTCAATATGCTCCCAGTCGACATCCCAGGGGAAAATCTCACTGTACACACAGGCCTCACGAACGCGCCGGGCTATCAACTGGGTGTATTGGGAACCGAAATCGAGGATCAGAATACGGTGTGCAGAAACTTCGAGAACTGGGTTATCCATTTTCTCAACTTATACTCTTAATTAATTGATTTAACTGAGTTAATCAGTTCTATAATTGGGTGCTTCTTTGGTGATCGCCACATCGTGAGGATGGCTTTCACGCATGCCCGCATTGGTGATCCGGACAAACTTAGGCTTGGTCCGCATCTCTTCAATATTCGCACAACCGGTATAGCCCATCGCTGCCCGGACACCACCGATCAGCTGATGCACGATAGCGATAACATCACCCTTAAACGGCACACGCCCTTCGATACCCTCAGGTACCAGTTTCTCAAGCTGATCAGCCGAATCCTGGAAATAACGGTCTGAAGAACCGTGCTGGCCGGACATAGCCCCCAGAGAGCCCATGCCGCGATAGGCTTTGTATGAACGCCCCTGGAAGAGCTCTACTTCGCCCGGAGACTGCTCGGTACCGGCAAACAGGCTACCGATCATGATGCTATGAGCACCGGCAGCTAATGCCTTAGCTATATCGCCGGAATACCGGATACCACCATCGGCAATCACCGGAACGCCTTGATCCTTAAGGGCATTCACAACATTGGACACTGCCGTCAGCTGTGGCACACCCACGCCTGCTACGATACGGGTGGTACAGATAGAACCGGGGCCTATACCCACTTTCACGCCGTCTGCGCCTGCTTTCATGAGGTCCAGACCGGCTTCGGCTGAAATAATGTTACCGGCAATCACCTGCAGATCAGGATAATCGGCTTTAATCGAGCGGACCCGCTGAATCACGCCCTCGGTATGGCCGTGAGCCGTATCCACAATAATGACGTCAACACCGGCCTCCACCAACAGCGCCACGCGCTCTTCGGTATCGGCGCCGGTACCGACGGCAGCACCGGCACGCAATGCACCGTATTCGTCTTTACAGGCCAACGGGAAGTCGGTGGCTTTCTGAAAGTCTTTTGCCGTAATCATGCCGCACAAGGCGAAATCATCATTAACGACCAGCACCTTCTCGATACGATGCTTGTGCAGTAGTGCCAGCACTTCATCTTCGTCGGCGCCGACTTTAACGGTAACCAGTTTGTCTCTGGGAGTCATTACAGATGCAACAGGTGCATCCAGCTGAGTTTCAAAACGCAGATCGCGGTTAGTGACAATACCTCTGGTTTCGCCACCTTCAACGACGGGTACGCCTGAGATACCCTTTTCACGGGTTAAAGCGATAACCTCGGCAATCGTTTTATCAGGAGTAACAGTAATTGGCTGGCCGATAATGCCACTTTCATACTTCTTAACCCGGCGCACTTCTGCGGCCTGCGCCTCGGGGCTCATGTTCTTGTGGATGATGCCGATACCGCCTTCCTGCGCCATCGCAATGGCCAGACGCGATTCGGTAACCGTATCCATAGCTGCTGAAACCAGCGGAATATTAAGCTCAATACCGCGGGACAACCGGGTTTTTAGCTCAACTTCGCGGGGCAAAACCGCCGAATACTCCGGTTGGAGCAATACATCGTCGAAAGTCAGTGCATCTTCAACTATTCGCATTGCGTATCCTTCATCCTGTTTTAATGGTGACGCCTGCCTGAAATCTGTCCTTCCGGCTCCAAAACCGCCGGTCGGTGACTGTAGCGGATATGCAACAGCCCTTGCAGGTTAACCGGCAATATTACGCTTTACCGAAAACCGCGTAAACTATTGGCTTCCATAATTAGCGATGACATCAGTATCCATGCGCCAACCCGCCAGCAAAGACATCCTCTCGGTTACCGAACTGAACCGCCATGCGCGCTCTATTCTGGAAGCAGGACTGCCTGAGGTCTGGCTGGAAGCTGAAATATCCAATCTGGCCCGCCCCGGCTCGGGACACCTCTATTTCAGCCTGAAAGACGATGCGGCACAGGTGCGTTGCGCTATGTTCCGGGGCAATAACCGCAGGCTGAGCTTTACCCCCGAAAACGGAATGGCGGTACTGATCCACGCAAAAGTGGGGCTGTACGAAGCACGTGGTGAATTCCAGTTGGTTGTGGACCACATGGAAGAGGCCGGCGAAGGTCAGCTCAGACGCCAGTTCGAAGCCTTGAAAAAACAACTGGACGACGAAGGTCTGTTCGCTGCCGAAGCAAAACAAGCACTGCCCGCCCTGCCCGCATCGATCGGCGTAGTTACTTCACCCAGCGGTGCAGCCGTGCGCGACATACTGCACATACTGAATCGCCGCTTCCCGAATATACCGGTCACAATTTATCCGACAGCAGTTCAGGGTGATCCCGCCAAACATGAAATTGCGGCGGCACTTAAGCAAGCCGATGAACACAGTGACGTCATCATCCTTGCCCGCGGCGGTGGCTCACTGGAAGACCTGTGGGCCTTCAACGAAGAAGTTGTCGCCCGCGCTATTTTTTCTTGTGAGCATCCGGTGGTTTCCGGCGTCGGTCACGAAACAGATTTTTCGATAGCGGATATGGTCGCTGATGTACGGGCACCGACACCTTCCGGCGCTGCAGAAATCGTTGTGCCGGATCGCCGCGAATGGTTACGGCACAGCAAACAGATGAGCCAGAGACTCACACGGGCAGTCTCCGGCTTGTTTCGCAAAGCTGAAGACCGGGCATCGATATTGCTACACCGGCTTAATGCGCAGCATCCGGGCAGTCAGTTGCAGCAACGCAGCCAACTGGCTGACGAACTGACCCGACGCTTGCATACCGGCATTGCAGAACAGTTTAATAATGCCCGCTGGGAACAAAACGACCTGACGACTCGCCTGAGCGCACAAAGCCCGGCCGCCCGGGTCAGACTTCATCAGGAAGACTTGAAAAACCGCTATCTGAGACTGCAACAAAGCATGCAGCAGAAACTGGAATTAGCCGGACACCGCTTGGGCATGCAGGCTGCCAGGCTCAACACGGTCAGCCCGCTGGCAACACTTGACCGGGGTTACGCCATGGTCACCGATGACTCAGGCTCGCTGATCAGTGAAACCAAACAGGTTAAAAGTGGCCAGAATATACGTACCCGCCTGAGCGACGGCGAAGTCATCAGCACTGTATCAGCAGTCAATACCACCGATAAGAAATCAACTTAAGCGTCGAAGAAAGCCTGAACGATCGGACGCAACTGATCCATATCGACCAAAAAGGAATCATGGCCGTGAATAGAGTCCATCTCGACGTAATTCACGTCTTTATCCGGATTAGCTTCGGCAATACCTGCGGCTAATTGCTGCTGCTGATGCACCGGAAATAACAGATCGGAAACCACACCAATCACAGTAACTTTCTCCGGACCAATTTTGGCGTAGGCAGCTTCCAACGAACCACCGTGGTCAGCCAGATCAAACAAGTCGGATGCACGGGACAGATACAGGTAGCAGTTCGCATCGAACTGCCCGGTAAATTTCTGGGCATGGGCCTCAAGATACGATTCAATCTCGAAGTCGAGCGCAAATCCGTCACCGGTTTTACGCTCTTCGGGCACCCGCTCACGCCCAAAGCGTTGCTCCCACTCGTCAGCAGACCGGTAACTGACCATGCCAATTTTGCGGGCCAGGCGCATACCTGAAATAGGCCCCTCGCCTATCTCATACAAGCCTTTTTTCCACTCGGGATCTTTGCGGATCATTTCCCGCTGCATAGAACGCAACGCGATAGAGAACGGTAACGAACGGGGTCCGCTGGAAACAATCAACAGGCTTTTACTGGCTTCCGGATACAACGTAGAAAATGCCAACGCGCTCATGCCGCCCATCGACGGGCCCACCGTCGCGGCGAGCTGCGTTACACCCAAATGATCCAGCAACAACTTGCCGGCGGTCGCAACATCTTCGAGCGACAACACAGGAAAGTGTAAACGGTATGGTTCGTTGGTCGCCTCATCGATACTGGCCGGCCCGGTAGAGCCATAGCAACTGCCAAACGAGTTAGCGCAGATAACAAAATACTTGCGGGTATCGATAGACCGCGAAGGACCAACAACGTCTTCCCACCAACCGGGCGCAGCATCTTCTTCGGAAGACGTTGCGTGTGCCGACGGCGACAGACCGGTAAAAATCATTACCGCATTGTCTTTAGCTTCGTTCAGGGTTCCCCAGGTTTCATACGCAATCTGCGGACGCGAAACAACGCCGCCCCGATACATATCGAAGTCACCCTCTATTTGAAAAATCTGTCTTGCACCGCTCATCGTCGTTGTACAACCTGATAAAACCAAGGCGCGTATTATGCTGCAGCTAACGTGCCGGTTGGTTATCAGTTGGTTATATCGTCATAACAGCCGAAATGAGGCTAAAGCTTTAACTATTTGTTTTTCTTAACAAAAGTTTTAAGGCGATCACGTTTTCGCTGCTGCCTGGGTGTCAGCTTATTACGACGACCTGCAAACGGGTTCTCACCTGTTTTCATTTGCAGGCGTATCGGAGTGCCACGCAGGCGGAATGCCTTACGGAATGCATTGATAAGGTAACGCCGATAACTGACCGGTAAGCGGTCCGTCTGATTGCCGTGCAAAACGATAACCGGTGGCTTCTTGCCACCCTGATGAGCGTAGGTCATCTTGATGCGCCTGCCGCGTACGATAGGTGGCGGATGCGCCATCACCGCAGACGTTAAGACATCATTCAACTCACGCGTTTGTATATCGACACGTGCAGCCTCGGCTGCTTTGCGCGCACTCGCGAGCAAGTCACGAATATCACTACCATGCAAAGCCGACACGAAATGCTTATCGGCAAAATCGAGAAATGGTAAGCGGCGCTCAAGGTCACTATGAATCTGGCCACGGTCGTGCCCACGCAAGCCATCCCATTTGTTAATACCTACCGTGATCGCCCGGCCCCGCTCAAGAACCAGACCGATGAGTGATACGTCTTGTTCCGAAATACCTTGTCTGGCGTCCAGTAGCATAATCACCGCATCGGCATCATCGATCGCTTGCAGCGCTTTAACAACACTGAACTTCTCTATGGACTCGTGCACTTTGGCGCGACGCCTTATGCCGGCCGTATCCACCAGCACATAATCCTGCCCGTCTGCTTTAAACGATACATAGATACTGTCACGGGTGGTGCCGGCCATATCGGCTGCCAGCACCCGCTCCTCGCCAACCAGCCGGTTAACCAGCGTTGACTTACCTACATTGGGCCGACCAACCACAGCGATTTTTAAGCCCTTCAGCTCTTCATCACTTTCAGGCTCTGCTTCAGGCAAAGCGCCCACAACGCGCTCTACAAAAGCAGCAATCCCGTCGCCCTTGCTGGCAGAAATAACTGAGGGGTCATCAAAACCCAACTGATAAAACTCAGCCGATACTTCCTCGGCCTGACGGCGTTCAGCTTTGTTAACAACCAAAATGATTGGCTTGCCACTACGGCGAACCCGGTCAGCGACATACTCGTCACCGGCAGTCAGGCCACCCTGCCCGTCGACCAGCAATGCAACCACGTCGGCTTCTGCTACGGCCAGATCGACCTGCTTGTCCATGAGCTGGGAAATATCATCACGATCACCGGTCAAACCACCGGTATCGATAACAATAAAGGGTGAGTAATCGGAACGACTAAAACCGTACAAACGATCACGGGTTAGCCCGGGGAAATCTGCCACTAAAGCATCCCGGGTTCCGGTCAACCGGTTAAACAGAGTGGACTTGCCCACATTAGGCCGGCCAATCAATGCGATTGCGGGCAGCAAGTCCTATTTCCTCTTGGAGTCTACAATTCTGTACGACACAAGCTTGCCATCCTCGGTCATCACGAAGAGGCGGTCATTTGCCACAACCGGATCTCCGGCTATAGGATCGCCGCCGGTCTTCGCACGAGCCTGAAGCTGCCCTGTCAAAGGGTCTATCCAATGCAGATAACCCTGAAAATCGCCGACAACCAAAGACTTCTTCTGCAACACAGGTGAGGTCACATCGCGATTAAGCAATTGTGTGTTTCTCCACAATTCGCGCCCGGAACCGTTGCTGTGTGCACTGATCTCGCTATTAGTCGCGGTTGCATATACCGACGTGTAGTCAGCTGCAATACCGTTATAACTCGATACATCAACAGACCAGAGCAACTGCCCGCCTTCAAGAGCAATACCGGCCAACCGGCCCTGGTAGCTCACAGCAAAAATGTCGCGACCGACAATCACCGGCAACGAATTAATATCAATCAGACGCTCGATCTCAGTACGACCACTCGGAGGGGCGAGCATTACATTCCAAAACTCATCGCCGCTCGCCATGTCGTAAGCAGCCAGGCGACCATTATCAAAACCGCAGACAACAGCCTGCCCGTTAATGACCGGACCCGAGGTACCGCGCAGGGTCAACCGGGGTACAGACTGTTGCACAAACCACAGCAACTTACCGTCGGTAGCACTTAATGCAGACAACTTGCCATCGACCGTACGGACCAGAACCTGACCACCGCCAATTGCCGGCGCTGCAAGCACTTCACCGGACATAGGTGCACGCCACAATTCCTTGCCGTTCTCTGCCGATAAAGCGACAACAAAACCGGAATTAGAGCCAACGGCCACAAGACCGTCGTTTACCGCAGTGCCACCCGAAAGCGGCAAATCGGTTTTGGTTCGCCACAAACGCTTGCCGTTTTCTGCGTTAAACGCGACAACCTTGCCATCGTGAGCCGCAGCAACAACCATGTTGCCATTCACTGAAGGCCCTAATGAAAGGTGTAGCAGTTCCGTGCCATCGCCAACGCCGCTGCTCCAGGCTTTCTTGACCTTTATCGAGGCTTTAAAGCGCTCCAGCTTCGCCGGCGGATTCGGGTCTTCATCACCCTTAAATATACTGCAGGCACTCAAGGTGCTCAGGGCCACACCCAGAGCACACGCAAGCAACAGGCGTGTTGAATGCTGTCTAAGCATTATTCGCTTATTGCCTCAGAAGGGCTCTCTACAGGTTCTTCTGCAAGACCCAGAGCGTCACGTTTTACTTCAACGTAAGCGGCCTGAGGGAAACCCGCGCCACCGCTGTTAAGAGCGGTTTCGTACTCGGTGCGGGCTACGTCCATCTCACCGCGCGCATACGCGATATCACCGCGCAGATCAGCAAAGATCGGAGCATAAGCATCGTTGTCAGAATAGTTAGCAAGCTTTGAGGCCGCGTCATAATCACCTAAATGAAGATGCACACGTGCCAAGCGCAAACGGGCAACGATTTTCACTTCGTCGGTGCCACCTGATGACACGATCCGCTCTAACACTTCCGCAGCACCTTCAGCATCGTTCTGCTTCATCAATGCCGAAGCCAGCATCAACTCGGAAGTATCTGCATAGGGCGTACCTGCAAATTCATCCTGAATAACGGTGTGCAACTCTGCAGCCTTGTTATAACGCTGAGTAACAACTGCGCGGCCCATTTCTTCGTAAGCTACCGACGCTTCCTGAGCTGTCGTAGTTACTTCGTCCTGATAAGCCTGCCAGCCAAACAAACCAGCCATGCCAATAACCAAGCCACCGACTAGAAACAATCCGTTTTCACGAAACCAGTTTTTTACTATCTCGGCTTGTTGTTCGTCTGTTAGATTTTCATCTGCCACTTCGGTATTCCTTAACCATTAATCATTAAACAAGCGCGGCACGTACCACGCCGGCAATATCATCTTGCGATACAACCTGTTGTTCCTCACCACCCCGCAGCGGCTTAACCGCCACGGTACCGTTTTCGACTTCATCGTCGCCAATTACCAGCGCGAGATCGGCACCACTTTTATCGGCCCGCTTAAACTGCGACTTAAAGCTGCCGCCACCGCAGTTCATTTCGACACACAACCCTGGAATCTCGTTACGTAATCGCTCGGCCAACCCGAATCCGGCTGCCGCAGCCGCGTCACCCGACAACACCAGATACACATGCGGACGCTCTAAAGCAGGTACGGTATCCAATTGCTGGCACAATGCAACCAATCGCTCGAGACCTATTGCCCAACCGATGGCGGGTGTCGATTTACCACCCATCTGCTCCACCAAGCCGTCATAACGACCGCCCGAACATACTGCACCTTGCGCACCCAACTGGTCTGTCAGCCATTCAAACACCGTCCGCGAATAGTAATCCAGACCACGCACCAAGCGAGGGTTCACTTCGTAAGCGATTCCGGCTGCATCGAGATACGAACAGAGCTTGCTGAAATGCTCTTTCGATTCATCATCAAGGTAGTCGGTAATCTGAGGTGCTGCGGCGACTAAATCGGCCATCGCCGGATTCTTGGTGTCCAGAATTCGCATAGGATTGCGATGCAAGCGCTGCTTGCTGTCTTCATCCAATTGATCTTCATGCGCAGAAAAATACTCGAGCAACTTGTCTTTGTAAGCCACCCGTGACTCGGGCGTACCCAAGGAGTTAATCTGCAAACTCAAATGATCGAGACCAAGAATCTGCCATATACGGGCAGACATCATGATCATCTCGGCATCGATATCAGGGCCTTCATAGCCCAACGCCTCTACGTCAAACTGATGAAACTGCCGGTAACGCCCTTTCTGCGGTTTCTCGTAACGAAACATCGGTCCGGTAGTCCAGATCTTCTGCTTCTGGTTATGCAGAAGGCCATTGCTGATGCCGGCTCTTACCACGCCCGCGGTTGCCTCCGGACGCAACGTAAGACTCTCATCATTACGGTCACTAAAGGTATACATTTCCTTTTCGACAATATCGGTGACTTCACCGATAGAGCGTTTAAACAATTCGGTGCGCTCAACAATAGGAATACGGAGTTCTCTATAACCGTATGCCTGCATGGTCTGCTTCAGCACTTGCTCGATAGCCTGCCAGGCAGGTGTCTCATCCGGCAGCACATCACTCATGCCACGAATAGATTGTAAAACGTCACTCATAATTCAACTTAACCAGTAGCCGGCATTAAGGCCCGCTTATTTCAAACTCTGCTTTTCTGCCCCGCATTGCTGATCCGGGAATCGTAAAACTCTTACCGTTTAGTTCAACATCAACTGCCCGGGCATCACCCAGCAAAACGGTAAACGGGAACTCGCCGACCAATGTAAAGGTCGTGCCCCGCTTCTGCTCTCCGAACAGCAAGCGGCCATTCGCGTCAGACACTTCTGTCCAGCAGTTACGCCGGAACACCAAAACCAATTCTTCCTGCGCCACAGATACCGCCTCTGCAGCATCCGGGCTGACACTCTCATCTGCAACTACAGGAGCGTCAGGCAACACATCAATCGGGCTAGCCGGCGGATCATTTGCAGGCACAATAGACTCCTGCACCGCAGACTGTCCGTCAGATTCGGCAGGCGTTACAGGGGCCTTTTTATCGCCGCCAAAAAGAAACAATCCCAAACCGATAAAAGCTGCCACCAGCAGCGCGATGAACCCGAGCTGAGGGAGATTCGCCGACTTGGTTTTATCTTGCTTAATTGCAACGGCTTGCCAGCCTTCTGCATCCGGCACCTGAGCCTCATAAATCAAGACCAGAGTATCTGCCGCCAGACCCAGCATTCGCTCATAAGTACGCAGATGCCCTTTCACAAAAACCGGCGCACCTAAGGCCGAGAAGTCATCGTTCTCAAGCGCCTCAACTACCGACACTTCCAGACGCAACTCCGTTGCTGCATCACCCACAGACAAACCCTTGGCTTTGCGTGCCCTGGTGATATGCTCACCCAAGCCGGCCACCTGCTCTTCAGCGACCTCCGGCGACTCCTCAGATTTATCCCGGTTCTTCGCCATTAACGAATATCCTGCTCCTGAATCGCCAACGCTTCCTGCGATAACGGAAACGTCTTCATTAGTTCGTCTTTATAATTCCGGGCATCCTGCATGTTGCCAAGAGCGTCTTCTGTCTTTGCTGCCAGATACAACAAGGATGCCGACGGCGCATCACTCATTTGCATCGCCCGCTCGATAAAGATGCGCGCCTGCAGATATTGCTCCTGACGATAAGAGATGTCGCCCAATTGCGCCATAATCAATATGTTTTCAGGGTTCTGCGACAAACCTGCTCTCAGATAAGCCTCGGCTTTTTCCAGATCTTTTCTAGCCGCACAGTTTGATGCATTAGAAAACAGCATTGCACGGTTATCATTCAGAGGTATCGCAATTGCATCATCAAAGTACTTAAGGCCTGCGCGGACCTTGCCCCTTTCGAAACACAAAAACGCCGCGTAATCATTCAGCGTATCGGGGTCTTTGGGAGAAAGGTTTAACGCCTCGCGGTATTCGGCTTCAGCCTCATCCAGGTCGCCCATCTGCTGATAAACAAGGCCTAAAACACGATGAGCCGCTGCCAAATCCGGCTTCTGCTCAATCGCCTTCTCAAGCTTTTCACGGGCTGCCTGCAAACTACCTTGCTGGTAGTAGGAAACACCCAACTGCAAGTTTAGCTGCGCCGCCTCTGATAAATCAGGAGCCTTCAACACTTCGTTGCCGCTCTTCGTCGTCGTCACACAGGCCGACAAACTAACCAAAAGCAAAAGACTGACAAAAATTCTAATCATGCTTGTTTCACCATATGCACAAGTTTCTTCGCTAAAGGTACACGGACTTTATTGTCCAACTGCCCGGCCAACTGGCCACAGGCTGCATCTATATCATCACCACGGGGACGACGGGTCACAGCAATAATGCCCTGATCAAGCAGCACCTTCCTGAAAGCGTCAATTACCGATTGCTCGGTACGGTCATAGATAATACCGTCCACGGGGTTAAAAGGAATCAAATTTACTTTCGCCGGACGACCTCTGAGCAAGCGCGCCAGGTCTCTGGCATCCTGCAATGAATCATTTACATCCTTCAGCATGATGTATTCAAAAGTGATCGCCTTAGCATTTGTATCACGGGCGTAATCCCAGCAAGCATCCAGCAACTCTTCGATCGGATGACGACGATTAATCGGCACCAGCTCATTTCGCAATTCGTTGTTGGCGGCATGCAAAGAAATCGCGAGCGCCACATTCGAACTTTGAGACAGCTTGCGAATCTGCGGAACCAGGCCTGACGTACTTACTGTCACGCGACGACGGGACAAGGCAAAGCCGAGATCGTCGGTTAATACATCACACACCCGGGTCAACTCACGAATATTGGCCAGTGGCTCACCCATCCCCATAAACACGACGTTAGTGACACGCTGACCCTTGCCATCCTGATCAAGCTGACGCTGAGCGATGACGACCTGCCCGATTATTTCAGCAGCCGATAGATTCCTGTTAAATCCCTGACGCCCGGTTGCACAAAACGGGCAATCCATCGCACAACCGACCTGCGACGATACACACAAGGTGCCGCGACTTTTTTCAGGAATAAAAACAGTTTCAATATCCTGACCGTTGCCGACATCAATAGCCCATTTAATAGTGCCATCGGATGAGCGCTGCATCTTACTGACAGGCGGCAAAGCAAACTCCACCTGCCCTTCCAGACTATTGCGGAGCTTTTGACTCAGGTCGGTCATACCCTCGGGCTCAAGCACATCATTCTGGTAAACCCAGCGCATGACCTGACGGGCCCGGAAAGGCTTTTCATTCATGTCGGCAA
>Ga0209692_10001974_pt1 | contig 24631 bp, 20 predicted proteins | sample tdDd472_FD_187129 | JGI IMG/M metagenome (GOLD analysis project Ga0209692, IMG submission 187129) | Marine sediment microbial communities from the Atlantic coast under amendment with organic carbon and nitrate - tdDd47.2 (SPAdes)... | ecosystem: Environmental > Aquatic > Marine > Coastal >... | reverse complement strand
GGTATCAAGGTGACTCGCTACGAAATCAAGGACATTAAGCCTCCGAAGACTATCTATGATGCGATGGAAAAGCAAATGCGCGCTGAACGTGAAAAGCGAGCAACCATCGCACAGTCTGAAGGTGAGATGCAGGCACAGATTAACCGCGCCGAAGGTGAAAAGCGGGAATTGATTGCCCGTTCTGAAGGTGAAATGCAAAAACGGATAAATGAAGCTGAAGGAAAAGCTCAAGAAATTGAGCTAGTTGCCAATGCAACCGAAAAGGCTCTTTTACGTGTTGCTTCAGCCCTTGCAAGTGAGGGTGGACAAGAGGCGCTTCAGATGAGACTTGCCGAGGAATATATTGCTCAGTTTGGTAATCTCGCTAAGAAGAACAATACGATGATCGTCCCTTCAGATGTCGCAGATATCGCTAAGGTGTTAAAAACAGCGACTGCAATTGTATCGCACCGAAAAGAACCAATCACTCAGTTTGATATATGAGTATTTGGAAGCAAGCTCTTTCTGTTACAATGATTGCTGAAAGGGGGGAAGGTACCCTTTCAGCATACCTTGGTATCCGATATACCAAAGTAGAGGACCAAAGCCTTATTGCTGAAATGAAGGTACAAGCTCACCATTTGCAGCCAGCTGGGATTATGAATGGAGGAGTGTCGTGTGCATTAGCAGAGTCGGTTGCAAGCGCAGCCGCAAACTATTGCTGCTCGGCTGATGAGTATTGCGTGGGGCTGGACATTAATACCAATCACATAGGGACTGCTGTGGAAGGGGATTTTCTGATCGCAGAAGCTACTCCATTTCATCTAGGAAGGTCGACACAGGTATGGTCTATTAGGATAGAAAACGGTAAGGGCAAACTTGTTTCGATAAATAGGCTTACCCTCGTCGTGAAAAAAAGAAACGATCGCTAGAGCTTCTTTCTCATTTTGAAGTTTACAAAATGAAGGCCAGCACGCTCCACTTCTTGCTTTTCAAGTGGAACAAAACCCATTGCTTCGAAAAACGGTTTTGCGGTGATGCTTGCATCGGTATAAATTTCTTCGATACCCTGTTCTTTCGCTATGTTTTCTATTTTATCGAGGAGCGCTTTTCCAATCCCTTTTCGCTGGTGCCCTTTGTGTACGTAGAAATACATAAGAAGGCGACGCTCTGGAAGTAAATCTGCAAATCCAAGGATTTCTCCTTCTTCTTCAGCTACAAACGATCGTGATTGAGAAAGTTTAGTGTGAAAAAAGTGTGCATCTTTATCTGGTGATGCCCATGCATTGAGTTGTCTTTCAGAGTAGTGTTTTCCATTAATTTCACGAACAGTGCTTGAAAAGAGCTCTGCTATTGTCGGTGCGTCTTTCGCTTGGTATTCTCGAACTTTCATTTTGCTCCAAATGATTATATACATTATTCTATTGAGGGAAAACAGGAAAGTCAAGGGAGTTCGCATGCAATCCAAAAGAAAATTTGGTCCCCAAAAAATTATCGGTATTTCTATCAAAACGACCAACGAAAATGATAAATCAAGGGCTGATATTGGAGCGTGTTTTGAACGATTCTACGGTGAAGACCTTCCTGCTCGTATTCCCAATAAGACCTCTGAAGAGGTGTTTGCCATCTATACTGAATATGAGGGTAATCATACACAGCCGTATAGGTATATTCTCGGGTGTCCCGTTGAATCATTTGACGATGTGCCAGAGGGCTTCGTTACCTTTGAAATTCCTGCAAAGGAGTACGCTTTTATCGAAGCAACGGGTGAGATGCCACGGTCAGTCGTTGATGCCTGGAAAGAAATTTGGAAGAGTCCACTTGAGAGAGAATATAGTGTTGATTTTGAACTCTATGGGCAACGGACGTTTGAAACGCCTCCAACAGTTGAAATATATCTTAGTGTAAAGTCTTAAGAAGAGATTAGAATATGGAAAAAGCACACCCATCTTTAGCTATTGAAACAAGTCGGCTTCGTCTCGAGCCTCTTACGCAGGATGATTTTCCACTCATTTTCTCAATGTGGAAAAAGCCTGTTGTCATGCGTTATATAGGTGAAGGAGTGCCCTTTTCAAGTGAGCGCGCTCATGAGGTATTTTCTCGGATTCAAGAGCACAAGAAGAAGTATGGGTATTCCCTAGAGAAGGTGATCGCTGAGGAAGGGGTAATAGGGTATGCTGGCTTGATCCATTATGAGCTTGATGACAAGAATGATGATGTAGAAGTTGGCTATTTGTTTGATGAGCATTATTGGAACAAAGGGTACGCCGGTGAAATTGTACCTGCAATCGTCAAATGGGGAGTTGAACACCTTGGTCTTGACTATATCGTTGGAGTGACGAATCCGCACAACAAAATTTCTCAGAAAGTTCTTATGAAGTCGGGGCTTCATTATGTTGGAAAAGCGATGTATCGAGGAAAAGAAGTAGATCGTTTCGAAACACCACATGTTTCCGGAGTTGCTAAATAAAGCAGCGCCCGCTATGAACATGTTCTTATGAAAGACTCTTTCCGTATAATGCGCTGGGTCGTTTGGGGCGCAGCAATTCTTTTTTACTTTTATGAGTTCATCATCAGGGTTATGCCGAGTGTGATGTCTAAAGAATTGATGTCCTCTTTTCACATCAGTGCAACGGGGTTTGGTCTATTGGCTGCATCATACATGTATGCATATGCACCGATGCAACTTCCTATCGGTGTTTTAATGGACCGTTATGGAGCTCATAGGTTGTTGACTGTGGGAGCTCTCCTTTGTGGTTTCGGTTCACTTCTTTTCGGGTGGGCTGAACACTTATTCATAGCAGAGGTGGGTCGATTTCTCACCGGTATGGGGTCTTCATTCGGATTTATTGGGTTTATCTATATTAGTAATCACTGGTTCCCTGCGACCTCTGCTGGACGTATCATGGGATTCGGAAATTCGCTGGGCTTGCTAGGTGCTATTTGTGGACAAGGTCCAGTTGCCCATCTTGTTAATGGGGTAGGTTGGAGAGATACCTCTTATATCATTGGAATTGCTGGTTTCATTATTGCGGGCGTGATTCTTCTTGTGATCAGGAATGACCCAGCTGGTATGACAACGCATTACTCCAAGGTTTCTTTTAAGACGGTCATGAAGCACTACAAAACGGTTGTACTCCATCCCCAAACGTGGGTTATTGCTATGGTGTGCGGTTTTCTTTATTTTCCAGTAGGTACGTTTGCTGGATTGTGGTGTGTTCCGTATTTAGAGTTTCTCTACGGAGTTGATAATGCGTATGCAGGGTATGCCGCTTCATGTATTTTTGTAGGCTGGATTTTGGGAGGACCAATTTCGGGACACTTTTCCGATCGGTATAACAACAGGAAGTTTTTCTATATTTTTGGTTCTTTTTTTGTTTTTCTCTTTTTCTGTATCATCGTCTACTTCCCTCCGAAAAGTATCTACCTCATGTTTGCGCTTCTCTTCGCAATTGGGTTACTTGCCGGTGCATCGATTCTCACCTTTAGGTCAGTTGTTGCTTTAAGTCCAGATAAGGTAAAAGGATCTGCTATCACCTTTATTAATTTTTTGGCTTTCGTTGGAGCAAGTATTTGTCAGCCACTTGTTGGTTGGCTTATCGACTATCACTGGGATGGTGTAATGAGGGCAGGGGTTCCTATCTACGCAAGAGAAGACTATACCTTTGCATTCACCTTTTTCCCGGCTGCGATGCTAGTATCTCTTTTCTTCTCAATCCTACTCAAGGAAGATCCGGGCAAACCAATAATTGGTTAAATCCCTTTGATAAGGTCTGCCTGTTCTTTTGAAATGTAATTGTGATTTAGTTGAAGAAAGGTTCCATCTCTATCGACAATGCAAAAGACTCTCAGAACATTGCCCTCCTCGTCTACAACTTCTAGAAACGTGAAGATCATCATGTACTCACCGAATTTTTTTCGCATAAGTTTTCCCGCAGCTGTATATTCACCAGCTCCAAGAAGTATGGGATCCTCTACACTTTTGAATGAAATATCTTGGTGTCCAAGGGAGTCTAACAGGTCATTAAGATGAGGGAGCATCTCTTCTAATGCTTTCTTCTCAACCTGGGTAAGGCGTGGTAATTCCATACGTGCTTTTCTTGTCCTCTTCCGCCAATTGCTATTTTTAGACGGATCAGTATGAAATTTCGCGATCAAAAGATTATTTGTCTAGCTTTCTCTTTTCATCGCGCTCTTTTTTCGCCACTTTTTGTCTTTTAGGTCTCAAGATCGTGCATAAATTCGAGACGAATTCCTCGACGTTCAAACTCTTCCAAAATCTCTGGAAGGTTTTCTATTTCAACACGAACTTGAGCAAGCTTCTCTTCTTGATTCTCTACATCATCCCATTGGAAGAGGGGACGAAGTCCATCAATACCGTTAAGAACCTCTGGTTGACCAGCTGGGATGAAAAGTCTCAGCTGAGCATTTTTTGATCCAGCGAGTTCTAGCGGCCGTATGCCCGCAGCAGCTGCTCTTTCGACAAATTCTTTCATTTCGTAAAACCTACGAAGCTCAATTCGGTATAGGTTTGAATCACCAAGACGCTCTTTTACCTCGATTCTCTCGTCGATTTCCTGAGCGCGTCCCTCTGGATCTTCAATCACCATCTGAATTGGAAGAGGCCTTCCATCGGATGGACCAAAGGCCCATAAAAGTGGAGCTGAAATAGCTGCTTTAATACTGTACTCGATAGTCATGTTGATCCCTACAAAGAGAATCATGTAGGTATAGTATGACGTGGCAAGTTCAAAAAGGGAGTGATTCTCTCTCTCGATATTCCACGCCTCACCAAACACTTTCCAGAACTCGCCAAGGTGCTTCATAAATTCGAACTCATAAAAAGGAACTCGACTTATAACCTCAGCATATCGTCGTGCAGCAAGCACATTTTCCCATTCTGCTGCTTGGAATGAAACACCGACATCATGTCCACGGTAGCCTTCAACTGCGTCAAGAGCTTCTCTTCGTTCAGCAAGTGCTCTATCGCGATCTGTTGCAATCTTTTCAAAGCGAAGCAGCGTGTTTTTCGTTGGATCACCGTCTCGCATTTGACCATCAGACACGAGTCTAAATCCGTTTCGCTCCATCAGTTCCTGCCAGTAGCCTAGCCCATGGAAGTTACGAACTTCTGCTTTTTCAACATCCCACGATTCACCGTTTGCTGCATTCACAAGACTATGAACAACATCGGCAATGGCAAACACATGTTCACTTTCTGCGTTGTGATCTCGAAGCAAAAACGTTCCACCTGGTTTTAGTACACGGTGGATTGATTTTACGAAGTCCTCTAGCTCATCTGGATTGACGTGGTGGAGTCCTTTAAAGCAGGAGACAAGTTCCACGCTCGCATTTTCCAGTCGATTGGAAAGAGGCTTATAGTTATCAAGAGCGACATGCTCATGGAAAGGAAGTGGAAATCCAGCTTCGATATAGTCTTTTGCTGATCGATCTGTGTTAACAACAGTTACACGCCCCGTAATTTTTCGGTGCTGCTTTAGTTCTTTTACGAACCGTCCTGGTGTTTCAAGTTCGATATATCCATCAAACGACTCATCTTCTGCAGTTAACGCTGAGAATTGAGTACCAATAGCCTTGATCTGATCACGCAGAGAGTTGATCGTTCGCAGCGCCGTTACGAATGGCCCGCGACCAGCTTCATTCATTCTTCTTTGGAGTTCAAGGTAGATTTCTTCATCGGTCGTTGCATGTTCTAAAATATCATCAATCAATGCAAAAAATGGCTGCACATCAACTTGTTGGTAAATACCTCGTAGAAACGTTGCAAACTCAGCTCGTTTTACCGCATCTCCAAAGACCGATTTATAAAACGATGGGCGAGTAGGTTCTGCACCTCTTCTTACCGCTTCAACCGGTGGTGCATCAATAGATCCACCCCGATCAATTAATAATCCTGCCATTCTATCTACTCTACTTCCTACATCGATGTATTGTTCACCAAACCCACTATAAAAAACGTTATGTGGATCATATTTTCGCTTTAATTCAGCACCTCGTGCCCATTCAGGGTGACATGCACGGAACTGCTCTTTCGTTGCAAACTGTTGGTAGGGGAGGTAATACGTCCCTTCGTGGTCTGCAAGGTAGTCAGTAATCTCTTGGACCCATTTTTTTGTTTTTTCAATCTGATCCGGAGCCATCGATTGCGCAAAACAAAGTACAATTGCGAATTTTTCTCCATCTTTTGCATACGCAAATTCAGAGGATTCATCCTGAGGAACATATCTGATTGAGGCGTTGTAAAGTGGAACATCGTTTTTTTCGAGTACCTCTTTCAATTTCTGGATGAATAGATTCAATTGATGTGGAGGGACAAAATACTCTTGTAACCAATCACTGTGTGCCCTTGAGTGATTCATCATCGCCTCAATAGGAAAGTCCATGTGATTGTTTCTTGTTGCACTTTTCGGTGTGAGGATATCCTGTTTTTTTGCATTCCAACCAGCGGCCCGTATCCACCGTCTGTTCCGAGCATATTGCAATGCGATGCGATCAAGTGCATCACCTTCTGGATTGTGTTCTGGCATTTCTGCAACGTGCGGCTCATCACCTTCTTTTCTACGATAATTCTCAGCGACGACTTCCTCAAAGAGATGGCCTGGTTTCAACGAAAGACCGGCAAGGTGCATATCAACAGAATCGTCTTCTTGAAGTTGTCTAAAGTACGCGAGGTAATCAGTGGGACGCATCACGTCACCACTCCGCTCAAGCATCACATTGTCGGTAAGTTCAAGTTCAACCGAGACGATAACTCCATACATGCCAATGCCACCAACGATCAGTCTGAAAAGCTCATCTTCACGAGTAACAACCTTTGCTTCTCCATGAGCATCCACAATCGTAATCGATCGCACGGTGTTTCCAAGTGTACCTGCGTGGATATCCCATCCATGACAGTTAATACCAAGAGATCCTCCGACACTGAATACGTTTGATGCCTGCATCGTTTGAACAGCGAGCCCATGCTCATTGGCCGCTTTTTGTACTTCAGCCCATGTAGCACCAGGTCCAACCGTGATCGTTTTTCTTCGAGGATTCACCCTCGTTTCGTTCATTTTCTGTAGGTTGATATTGATGTTTTCTTCACGAGTCGGAAGGATGTGTTTTCCTTGAGAGAATCCAGCACCGGTAATTGAAACCTGTCTATGAGTCCGGCGCGCTTCGTTTACTATTTCTTGTACTTCACGAACTGTACGAGGCTGTTTTAGTTCTCCTCTAGCGGCATAAAGCCTTCCGTATGGACGAAGTTCATCGTTTGCATCTGCTCTCAGAGGAATAAAGTGGTGGGTAATAACATCGGGAGTAATAACACTTGATGGTGTAGCGAGGAAGGCGGCAAAATGGCGCCATGCCGAAATGGCGGCTTTATACGCTGATTGTCTATACGCTTCTTGAGTATCGGCTCCGACAGGAAGTAACGAATAGGCCCTTTGTCCAGCATAACTTAAAATATTTGTTATAGAGTCAACAATCGCAGTTACGGGGAAAACAATAACGCTGACAAGACGAGCAGCGACTGCGGACTGTAAATAACCACTGGCTGTATCGGATCTATTTAGTTGCAGATCGTCTACCCAACGAGCTGGAATGCCTGATAATTGAGTCATTTTTCTCTCTCCCATGAAATTATCATTACTATTCTAACAATTCTCTCGAATAAACCCTACTAAACAAATCATTTGACCAAATTGACAAGTAAATATTTTTTTAAGTACAATAAAACTGGAGGTGGGTTCTTATGAGTGCATTGGGGATCTCTGGTGAAACAGTACAAGCTAATATTGAGATGCTTCGCTCTATTGCTGACCACGATGGTGATATAGGTGTCGATAATAGCGGTCGAATCTATTATAAGGAGGGAGTCTCAAGTATCACTTCTCTTTTCACGCGTACCCATCCTCGCAAAGAAGATATCCTTTTAGAAACATCTAATTTTTTGATTTCAAGAGATTTGGAGACTATTTCTCGAAGTGGGCCTCTTACTCGCTCAGCCTTTTCGAGCCATATAAACTCATTTCTCGATCAACTCGATAAGCATGGGGTTCTGACTCCGACACTTCGTCAAAAAATACTAGAGGCGCATTACCCAATCCTTAAATCGCTCTATGAAGAGGAGGCGGGGATTTCTTCAGCACGTCCCGATGCACCAGGTTCATTAGCGGGAGAGGCGACTGGTGGAGGTGGTGGAGGAGATGCTTCAGGAGCTGCTTCCTCGGCAAGAGCAGCTGCCTTGCCATCGTCTGTGCCATTCGTAGAAGAAGAGGAAGTTACAAAGAAAGTTACAATGATACTCTCAATTCTTGGTGACCCTCTTGTGCCAGAAAGTGTTAAAGATAAATGTGGTGTCGTCCCTCTTGGAACTGAAGGAGGGATGATGAGTGGTTCATATTGGGTACAAGATATGGATGGGAATAAGCTTGGGATTTTTAAACCCGCTATGGAAGAACGGGGAATGGATCCCTCAAAACGTATCAGGAGTGATCCAGGGAGTGATGACTGCATTGGTGGGGTTAAGAACGGAACAATGTGGAAAAGAGAAGTGGCTGCGTCAAAACTATGTAGAGGTAAGTTAGGACGAGTTCCATTTACATGTGCGCTTTCGATTTCTAGCAAACTTATACCAGGAAAAAAGGATAACATAGAAGTTATAGGGTCCTTTCAACGTTTTGTTGAGGGAGGAGAAGGGTATCACGCGCTTCTGACTCGCGATGGTAGAGGCGCTCTAGATAGTTGTGATCCTATTACAACTCAGGGGCTCTTAATTCGGGACTTCATTATGGCATCTCAGGACCGGAATAATAGCAATTATTTAGTCAAAGATGGTGTGATTTATGGGATTGATAATGGTGTTTGTTTTTCAACTTTTTACTATGAAATAGGCAAGACAGTTCCCTTTCCTCTTGTCTCTTCCGTGATTTTTTCGAAAGTGTGTGCTGATCCACTCAGTGATGAAGTGCAGGAAGAAATTAGGGAGATTGACACAGAAAAGGAGCTGGCCTCATTGATTGAGGAAGGTTTGATCGTACCTCGTGAAGCTCTCGGCATTGAAACACGAGTTTTGATTTTAAAATCATTAATTGATAGAAAGTCTCCACTTTCTCCACAGCAGATTGCGAATATTTTTATTGGAAGAGGGAGAGCTGCCCCTATAATAGACGAGTGGGAAGCTGGTGTGTGGGAAAGCATTGAGGATAAAATCCCAGAAGAGGCTTCTGAAGAAGATATTCACAAGTTGTATATTGAAAATTTTAATATCTTTTTAGAAGAGAATTTGACTGATGAATATATTGAAGAAAATATTAGAATTCCTTTTAGTTAAATTTAAAAATGTGAAATGTTATAATTAATGTAATTAATTTGGGAGAGTGTAATGGCTGCTTCATCTGAAGGGTTTTCTGTAAAAGATAATGGATATGATACTCCATGCGTTCTTATGAGCAATGCTGACGATGTTGTAGTACGTTTTGATAAAGGGCTCGATGGATCGGCAGAGTTTTTTGAGAAATATTCTGGATATGAAGACGAGTTTACAACGTTTGGTATCGATGTTAGAAGAGCGCAGCTTCATGAAGCTTTTATTGGTAAGACATTTGTAAAACTAAATGATGCTGCATTTGGAAAGGCCTTTTATTTGGTCTATTTCCCTGAAATGCAAAGAAGTGTTGGTGATGCAGTATCGTATGAATGGAAAGTATTATCTGCTGCTGAGGAGGTCTCTCCAGAAGAGAAAAGAGATACCTAAGTTAAGGAGCCCGATGATAAGAAAGCTCACGTTCGGTGCAAGGCCGAGTGTCGTGTTGAGCAGGTAGAGGGCGAGTGATGCGAGCAGGGCAAATACAAAGCTAAAGAAGTTTGCTGAAGCAAAGTTGCGGCCCCTGTCTTTTTCTGGACTCATAGTCATAATGAATGTTTGTGGTGGTACCAAAAACATTCCTCCAAAAAATCCAAGAAGTAACATCCAAGGAATAATGAGCCACCATGGGTCGTGGAAGAATGCAGCTGTTCCTAAGAGGAGCGAGATGCCAACCCCAGCAAGTGGTACGAGTTTTAAACTTCCCTTCGAGACTCTACTTGTGAATTGTGAGCCGATTCCTAATCCAACTGAAGAGATAAGAAAAAAATATCCGCCATAGATGTCACTGAAGTGAAGTACTTGTACTGTATAGGGAATGATATTGAGTTGTATGAATGCGCCTATGAAAAGGAAGTAGCAGTAGGCAAAAAGTGCGGTGAACAGGCCAGGTATTGTGAGCGCTTGTTTTACGGAATCGAAAAGCTCAAGATAAATAAAGAGTCGAATCGGCTTACTTGCATTTTCAACCGGTGTTTTAGGAAGGAAAAGGCTAATCATAAAGCCTGCAAATGCGATCGCTACAATAAAGAACATCGTTATCGTGTAATCCCTTTGGGTCACCCAAAGGAGAAAAGAGGCGAGTGTCGTTCCAATGATAATTCCAAAAAATGTGTAACTTGCGATGATACCATTTCCATAGAGCAGGCGTTCTTTAGGAAGCAGTTCCGGAATGATTCCATATTTCGAGGGACCAAAAAGCGCTGCGAGTGTCGCCATGATAACAAGGATGATATACGGGCTCCACGCTACTTTGTAGGTGAAGAGTACGGTAGCAACGATAAGGCTGACGAACTCAAGAAATCGTGTAAGGATCGTGACACGGTTTTTTGCGCACTTATCTGCTAGGATCCCTCCAACGCTTGAAAAGAGGAGAAAGGGAAGGATGAAAAGACCGCCAATAACAGCCATTATAGTGCTACTATGGTGATCTCCGAGAAGGCTGATCAAAAAGTAGGCACAGATGAGCTTGAAGACGTTTTCATTAATCGCAGCGAGAAACTGTATAGTATTGAGTTTTGCAAAGCCTGACATCATTCTTTTCACATAGCAGCTTATCTGAAAGAGAACAACAACCTTTATTGCTTTTTAACAAATGGCGTATTCCCATCAAAACAGGGGATCATTCCATCTTCAGTGCGAGGAATCTGTATCCACTCAGGAAGGATGATATCATCAGAGATATGTTTTTTTACTTTGAAGGGTACAGGTGCGATGATAGTGGCATTCTCGTTTTGATTGAGATAGGCAGCCCACCAGGAGAAGGTAGAGTGTCCAATTATGCAGTGATCACAAAGGGTGAGGAGGTAAAAGTCGTTGAGGAGCGTGTCATGTGCAAAATAGAAACGACAGTCAATGGATGAGAGTGCTTTTTTAGCCCATACGATATCGTCTGAGCACACAACAAAGAGTGGATCGCCATCAAAATATTCAATCGCCGCCTTTATAAATGGGAGGTTTGGGCAATGAACATGTTCTTCATACATCTCTTTAAGAGAGATGGTTGACTGGTCTTTTTTGTAGGTGCGAATATGCAGGCCTACGACGACCTGTTCAGTTTGAAGAAAGGGGTACTTCTTTTTGAGGTAAGATACTCGCTCCGGAGAAGGAGCAAAGAGGTCTCGGATTTCATCTCTGTGGTGGTCGAAGAACTTGTAGGATTGAAAGAACCCTTTAATCCGGATGTTTTTTTTGTAGGAGATTGGGGCATAGGGAAGGGCGCATTCATCAATCCCTTTTGCTCTAATGAAGAGTGAGCATACCCTTTTTCGAACAGGAGTGCAAAATTTCGTGAATACATCTTCATAAGAATCTATTGGATGAATGTACTGCGCGTTGTTGTCCAGCGCTAAGCTGATCCCAGCTGATGCTTCAAACAGTTGGTTTCCAAATTCACCAATGGCTACAGAGGTTACAAAAGGGGCTTTCCGATTGAAAAGCTGCGGGTAGCGTTCTTCAACACCCCCATAAAGAGAAAAAAGAGATCCCAGCACACATGCAATTCGAAAAAACATAGAGCAAACATACAAAAACGGGTTCTTTTCAAGCCAGGACTATCGTATGCGACGTTTTTTTAGGGTTTGTCTATATGATCGAACTTCAGTAAGTGTTGGAATTCCATACGTTGGAGTTCCTTCGTAGGGGTTCTTTTGCGCTATGAAGTCTGTTTTAGTAATACGTTCAAGCGCTTCAAGAGTGAGGGGTGGTCTTTTAAGATGTTATGTATCGAATCACTTGTAGATTCTTTAGAAAGAGGCATTGTAGCACCTCGTATATTAATAAAAAGAAACGAGTCTACACTAATTCTATCTTTTTTCGTATCTAAACTATTTCGTAGTAAATTAAGAGTTTTAGAAAAAATAAAAAAAGCCAGCTCCGAATAGATCCTGAGCTGGCTTGATAAACTAACGAGTGTTGTTAGTCTTATTATTCTCCGGCGCCAGATTTTGGAGCGATTTCATCTCCTTCGATCTCAAGGCCACCGCCTCCGGTTGCCATATCCGGATCAATTTCTTCTTCCTCCTGACTGTCACTCGTTTTAGTCAGTGACTGAAGTTCTTCTTTTGGAATCGTAGAACTCAGGGGGGATTCTAAAAGCCCAGTAGTCAGTAGATGATGATCGTTTTCTATAGCGAACTCTAAAACTTTCGACAGACCTAGTTCGAGTATCCCCTTTTGAACTAATGGAATAGAAAGTATTTTTTGTAATTGTTCTTTGCTATCAAAGGTGTGTAGAAGGTCGACCAACGTACCTGAAGGGATCGAGAAATTGTTTTCAGCTAAATATACCAGATCATCAAATGGCATTTGTTGCCAAGTAGTCATTGGTACATCATCGTAGATCGATCCTATATCGTGTACATACCTGCCATGTTTTAGCTGTGTTTTTATGGAAGTTGATTCCATTTGCTGCATTTGAGGTGCAAGAAGTGAAAGGATCCTACCCTCTTTCGCTTCGGCTGCCCTTTGAATCAGTGCTAAAGGAACTTGGTTTCTACCAATTTTTAGTGTCTCTGGAAGAACAAGTGCATCTCTCTGATACCGTGTCGTAGTCTCAAATGGGTGTTTTTCCAGGAGTGTAGTAACCGCTTGAACACATCCGTTACCAAGGAGGGTAGAAAGAGTTAGGTCACGCTCCTCAAGAGAGAATACATTACTTCCAATAAAATCATCTCGAGAAGCATTGTGCCCCTTCACAAGCATATCAAATATTTTGATAGCCAAAGTATCGATGCCTCGGAGGGATATAATCTGAAGCCTTTCCTTTAGCTTTTCGTAGTCAATATGTGAGGTATCATTTAACTCTGTTATACTCGAAAGATTCAAAAGTTGACAAAGCTCATTAAGTGTCTTCGTCACATCTTTGACAGCGAGCGTAAGGATTTCCTCATCTGGTTTTCCTCTATTTTCCTCTCGATTCTTAATAGACTGAAATTTGGCTTCAAATTGTCCTTGAGAAATTAAGCTTGAAAATAGGGAATACGTGTTCTCGTATTTCTTCCTAAATGCAGGTGATCTCTCAGAAATAGATCGAGGCATGCTTGAATCGAAATAATCATCGATTAGCACCGGTGGTGTAAATCCTGAAGAAACACTTCTGCTATATGATGCCATGAAGCGTGCAATCGCAGCTGCTAGCCCTTTATTTCCTTCCGCGCGAGCAAGGGTAATGCAATTCTCAAAAAGTTGCAGTTTTTCTTCTTCAGAAAGTGCGTTAAAAGTAGGCTTTTCAGTAACAAGTTTGAAGGCTTCAAAACTTCCGCTGCGCGATATTTCCATGAGCAATCGAGCGAGAGGAATTCTAAAGAGGTTTCTAGATGGTTGAAGAAAGTATAGACGGTTCGCGGGTAGTGGGTTTTCAACTACTAAGGCAAAGGTGAGTTCCTTCTTTTGAAGTAGGGCTTCAACAAAGGCGACATCACGGTCACTTGTTTTGTTTTTAAGTATTGAACTGATGGCATATGTTAACAAGCTCTCCCCACCAACAATTTTCGTTAGTTTCAAAAATACAGGGTGCTGAGATAGCTTGTCAAAAGCTGGTATCACTCTCTCATTTGGTATTTCAGACAATGCCTGTTTTAACTGTGTAATGAGCATCTGGGGTTTTAGGGTCTTATCATCGGAATAATAAAGGTTGAGTAGCTCAAGGGTTTTGGCTAGGAACTCTGGGTTGCTGTTTTGTAGAGAACTTTTTAGGAGTTTCTGTACGAAATCTTCGGCACCTGGTTTTTTGCCATGGGCATCAACACCATATGAGTCATACGTGAGCAAAGTTCCCATGATACGTGTTTCAAAAAGGGCGGCTACACCATCAAAACTAGGCGCTATTTCTATATACTTACAAATCGATTTAGCTATACGTTCACAGCTACCATTGTTCGACATATATGGCGAACCTTCACGTAATACTATTTTCCCCTTAGTTGCAGGATTAAGATCTGCCGAAGAAGACTGTGTTTCGGCCAAGAATGTTTGAACCTTTTCTAAGTTCTTCGACATCTCTTTAGTCATTACGAAATCTGGTAGCTCAAAACAAAGCGCGACGTTAATATTGTTTGTCTCGAGTGCTGCGCAGAACGCCTTTACAGAATGTAGTGTTTCCTGTCTTGTTGCGTCACCTTCTGCAACTTTTCGAGCATAATCGACAATTTCAGATGGATAGAACTTATTATCTGTTCGCTTAAAAAATTCCTCACGTCGAGCATCGATTACGCAATGCACCATTCGTAAAAGTTTATTACTTGTGAGCGGTGTTCTTATCGTCACAGCGCCTTCACGATCAGCGAGAGCTGCCGCACCTTTGTAGCGTGTATAGAAAGATTCCCTAAGCCCATTGATCTGTTTTACATCAATGATATCGCCATATGCCATCTCTAGGATAGTAGTCATATCCTGTCCAGCAATATGGGTAAATTTTGCCTGAGTTTTTTTGTCTTGTGACGAACATGCAATAGCGCCTGAAGACACAAGCTCTTGTAATTCTATATCTCTCGTTGTTGTTTTAATACTTGTTGACATTCCTTCACTCCTTGATAAGTAATTTAACGGTACTATTATAACATTACAGCTATTAAAAATAATAACAAATTTTTAAAATTAGTATATTTTTTAACCAGTTGATAATGAGTGAATTATGGCGTTGTTTATTCCAATAGACTAATGACCAATGAGTTAGGGGTAAAGGAGAGGTGCTTCACCGGCCCTATATACGGTCTGGGTAAGGCGTGCTAGCCACCCCTGAAAGAGTTTGTGTTCATATTCCTGAGCTTTCAGGACATATTTTCCTCCCAGTGGAAGCGAGCTGATTTCTTGTCTCATCTGTGCTAGGTGTCCCTCCTCTTCTAAAAGGATCGATCTGACGAAAACAGGAAGGTGGTGCTCTCTGAGAATTCCTTCATAAATAGAGTAGAGTACTTCAGCCCTAAGCTCTATTGTATAGGTAACCAAGAGATAGGCAATTGCTTTCGCAGAGAGAGGGGGAAGTCGTTCTTTTTTTAAGAGATAACGATAGGTCATGATATCGAGTCTATTTAGGTAGTGTTTACTGTGTGTGCCTCCAAGGAGGTTAGATAATGAATAATCTAAAAAGGGCGTTTGGGTTACTTTTTTTATCTGCTTCTTCAAGTAATGCGCATGACGAAATTCCTCAGACGCATGCTTCAGCATTTCTTCACGGACAAGTGTTGGGTGTTCGCAAGAGGCAATTTTTCGAGCTCCACAGTTCTCAAGATAGGAGAGTGTGTTAAGCCACATGCCGTGGAGTGTACCATTTTTCACAATCGTTATGAGGAGGTGTTGTAGCTCTGTATTCATATAGAACCTTCCAGTGTTTCTTCTATTGCCAGGTAAATGGATGTGAGCTCGTCGCCTGTGATACAATAAGGAGGAAGCACGTAGAGCACATTTCCTAACGGTCGAAGAAGGATATTTCGTTGGATAAAATGAGTATAAAGGGAATCCCGTATCGATGAGAAATAGTTGGCTGCTTCATCGCGGTATTCCAGCACAAGAATGGTACCAAGCGTTTCACACCGAATAAGCTTTGGATGCATTTGCCATTTTTTAACAAACGTGTGGTGAGCTTTTCCTATTGCTTTGCGTTTTTTTTCGCATGAATCGGTGAGTAAAAGGTCAAGACTTGCGAGTGCGCTTGCGCAGGCAATTGGATTTGCTGTGTAGGAATGTCCATGGAGGAAGGCTTTTTGGATCGTATTTGCATGGAAATGTTCGTACACATCGCGTGTGCAGACGGTAGCACCAAGTGGAAGAAAGCCGCCGGTGATCCCTTTTGATACGCAGAGAATATCTGGGCTATTGGCTAAATGTTCACTCGCAAAGAGAGGGCCGGTTCTCCCAAAACCGGTCATCACTTCATCAGCAATTGTGAGTACGCCCTGTTTTTTACATTCAGCCAGTAGTCGATCGAGCGTAAGGGGGCAGTGAGGAATCATCCCTGCAACTCCTTGCATGAGTGGTTCAAAAAGAAAACAGGCAACATCATGATGCGAAAGTGCTTCCTTAATCTCTCTGAGGCTTTGTTCTTCATTTCCTTTTGTGGGTGGAGTGATAGAGACAACATCAAACATATGGTTCCAAAAGGGACGATTGAATTCATTTTTTCCCGCAGCGGCCATCATACCTAAAGTGTCGCCATGATACCCATTTCTGAACGAAAGGATAGTTGTCTTTGGAATACCTTGGTTATACCAGTATTGAATCGCAATTTTTAGGCCGACTTCAACCGCAGTCGATCCGTTGTCTGAATAGAAGATTTTTCCCATATTGCCAGGGAAAAGAGGAAGTATCCTGTCTGAAAGCTCTTCAGCTCGTGGGTGTATGCACCCGGCAAATAAGACATGTTCGAGTTCACGAGCTTGCTTCCCGATTTTATCCGCAATGTGTGGGTGGCAATGGCCATGCAAGTTAACCCACCAGGAGGAGATGCCATCTAAAAAACGCTCCCCCGATGACGTTATGAGAGTTGATCCCTTCCCGGAGACAATAGGGAGAGGTGGTGCTGCTGTTTTCATTTGTGTGAAAGGATGCCAGATTGTTGCCATGTATGTGCGTACCTTTGTATGACTTTTGAAGTAATAGTTTTTTCAGGGAATATACGACCGAGTAGTGGCGCTGTGGTAGTATTCAAAATTACCCGTTCGGTCGCGTGATTTGGGTTTCCATTGAAGATGATACCAAGGAGATTGATACCTCGCTGTTTCAGTGCTTCAAGGGTTAGAAGCGTATGATTGATACTTCCCAGATAGTGTTTCGACACCAAGATACATGCTGTACTCCATGCCTTAAAGATATCGATACTAAAGTGTGTATCGGTTAACGGGGTGAGTATTCCTCCTGCCATTTCTATGATAAGGGGAGATTCAGTAGTTGGTGCTTTGATCGATGCTGGCTCAACACTTCGCTGTTCAAGTTGTGCGGCGTGGTGTGGTGAAAGTGGGGCTTTAAAACTGTAGGCAGAAGGATGAATGATCGTTTTGGGAACGAGGGACCTCATCGTTTTGGAATCGCTTGTGCTATCGCCGCTCTGTATTGGCTTCCAGTATTCCCCAGAAAGTAATGTAGTTACAATGGCCGAAGCAACTGTCTTTCCTACATCGGTATCTATACCTGCAATAAGTATCCTATTCATAAAAACTCCGAATGAGGTGAAGGAGGGTTTCGAGTTGCTCTCTTGTGTTATGTGCATGGAGAGTAATACGGAGCAGTTCTTTTCCCCTTTGGACTGTTGGGCTCAAAAGTGGACGCACATCAAACCCTTCTGATTCGAGGTGTTTTGAAAGCGCATGTGCTTCCTGGTTATCGTGTACATACAAAGGTTGGATGGGTGATTCAGAAAGTTTTCCTATATGGATCAAATCCTGTAGGTGGTTTCTCTTTTCATGTAGATATGGAAAGACTTTGTATGTCTCTCGAATAGCAATGAGGCATGGAAATGGGAGCGCTGTTGTGTATATGAACGGTTTTGCAAAGTTGATAAGGAATGATCGAAGGATGCTATTTCCCAGCACCATAGCACCAAAGCAACCGAGCGCTTTTCCGAAAGTAATCGTCTGTGCAAAAATTTTATCCTGAAGATTTGCTTCGAAGACGAGTCCTTTTCCAGATGGACCATAGATCCCAACTGCATGCGCTTCATCGACAATAACGTGCGCACCATACCGTTCAGCAAGTGAACAGACATCACGAAGAGGAGCAATTGACCCATCTGTCGAATAGAGCGATTCAATACAAATATATACGGTATTCGTTGAGCAGCATGTTTTGAGACGAGACTCTAGATGGGTGAGGTTGTTATGGCGGAATGGATATGCTTTTGCTTGGCTCCTTCGTATGCCCTCCCGTATCGATGCATGAATCTCCGTATCGAAGAGGTAGATATCATCTTTTCCTGCTAAAGACTCAAACAGCCCAAGATTTGCCATGTAGCCGCAATTAAAAATAAGCCCTGCCTCAAAACCATGAAACTGTGCAATCTCCTCTTCAAGCGTTTCGACACACTCGTTATTACCCGTTAAGAGACGAGATCCACTCGCTCCAATGTTATAGTTCTTCCATTGCGAATGGATAGCATCCCTCAATGTTTCCGATTGTGCAAGACCAAGGTAATCATTCGATGCAAAATCAATAAGATTTTCTGTTTGTTTCAGGCTTCGGTATGTACCGATTTTATTGCGCTGTACAAGGAGCTGTTTCTGCATATGCTGGCCGTTTTGTGAGTCCGAGGAGTGAAAACATTTCATCATCTGTAGTTTGTGATGTATTGCCTATTGTAAGGAGTTTCTCTCCTGCAAATATTGAGTTTGCTCCAGCTAAAAAGCAGAGCGTTTGTTCCTGAAAAGAAAGAGTGATCCGTCCTGCTGAAAGACGAATCATTGATCGAGGCATTACGATTCTGGCTACAGCTATCATTCGGATAAGTTCCCAGCTTGATATTGAAGGCTGATCTTCAAGCGGTGTTCCTTCGATCGGACTTAAGAGATTGATTGGAACAGACTCAGGGTGTGATGGGCGGGTGGCGAGTGTTAAGAGCAGTATGAGTCTGTCTTCCTCGGTTTCACCCATTCCAAGTATTCCGCCGCAGCAAACACTAATGCCCGCCTCTTCCACGATATCTAGGGTGTTCAGGCGCTCTTGGTAGGTTCTTGTTGTAATGATTGTCTTGTAAAAACGCTCAGAAGAATCGAGGTTATGATTATATGCGTATAGTCCCGCTTCTTTTAATTTCTGCGCTTGTTGCTCGGAGAGAAAACCGAGCGTACAGCACACTTCAAGGTCAAGTTCAGCGATACCGCGCACCATTTTAAGGGTGTCATCAAACTGCGTACTGTCTCGAACACCCCTCCAAGCGGCTCCTAGGCATACTCGTGTCGCTCCATCGTTTTTGGCAGCTTGTGCTCTGGCAATAACCTCTTCGTAAGTGAGCATTGCCGATGCCTTAACCGCTGTTTTGTATCGCGCAGACTGGGCACAGTATTTACAGTCTTCTTTGCAGCCACCTGTTTTAATCGAAATGAGGTGACAAACTTGCACATCACCTAGTGTGTGGTACTTTTCGTGAACCTTCGTTGCATCTGTTATCAGTTGTATGAGTGGTTTTTTGTAGAGGCCTTGTAGTTCCTCTAAAGACCAATCAGAGCGAATAGTCATTGCTACCTCAATTTTTTGCAAAAGTCTACGAGCCATTTACAAAAGGAAGCAAACGGTTTGCAACTCAATTAAACCTAAAAAGGGTTTACATAAATTCATTATAGGTTTGAAAATAGATCGCTCTTCTATGGAATTTTATAAACCTAAATCGGGTTTGGATAAACTCGATTGGAGTCTGATTTTTTATGTTTGATGTGCTCTTTGGAAATAAGAATGTAGAGAAAATCTTGATATTTCTCTTCGTCAACGAGCAGTGCTATGGAACGCAACTGCAAAGGATCTTCTCAACACCTTTAACACCACTGCAAAAAGTGCTTCTTCGACTCGAAAAGGGAGGGTTGATTTCGAGTCACTATGAAGGGAAGACTCGAATCTACCGGTTTAACCAGGGATTTCCCCTCCTTTCAGAGTTGCAGGCACTTCTTAAAAAAGCGTATACACTGCTGCCGGCACATGAAAAAAAACTCTACTATTTGGGTGCTGCACGTCAGAAGGACACGAGATTACGAAACGATACCCTGCAGGCATTCTGGAAAAAACTCTCATCGGTACAAGCATTGACATTCTCAGCACAATCGAGTGCAGAAGAAGTTTCCGGGTGGGATGGACAAGGTGCGGGTGAGGTGATTATAACTAAAAAAACATCGAATGTCCTAGTCTTTCAGGAAAAGGGGTATTGGAGGGGAAAAGAAAAAAATGATGTTCGATTCACCAACGTCTTTCGGTGGACCAACGACAGGCTAAACGGCATGGTCTCACTCGAGCACCTGAGGCGGGGCGAGGATAACCCTGTCTTTCTCTTCCACCTTGCACCCACATCAGAAGGATGCTTAACCTCGGTCGACTCTCACCTTTGTGCAAATGATGCCTACTTTGGAAAGGTAGAATTCGACCGCTTTAGCCTCAAGCTCACATGGCGCGTCATCGGCCCCAAAAAGAACGAACGAATCGAGTACCGCTATCTCTAGTTACCTACGGGTAGGAAATATACCACCAGTATTCATTTCTGGGGGGGGGTATTAGTCTGTACGGGTGATGTTGGCTTCTTCTTTTGGTTCGATGAACCAGTGGACGTGGCGACATTTTTTGCAGACAAAGCAGGATGCGCTGCGGTTCCAGAATGGGGAGAAGAAAAAGGTGATCCAGGTAGTTGTAAGAAGTCCCTCTACTTTCGAGAATTTGGTATGTTCACAGTGGTTGCATGTGAGCATTTTTCCTTCGATAAGTACGGTGGCAGAAAGAGGACCATCCCAGGTTTTACCAAGTTGGGATTTTCTTTTTAAGAAAACAATCACGAAGAAAATGATAATAAGAACGGGCCAGAAAATTTCCATAAAAGGACCTCAAAAGAAGTGGGGTAGGAGGGACTTGAACCCCCGACCTACGGATTATGAGTCCGCTGCTCTAACCACCTGAGCTACTACCCCGCGTTAAACGGGTATGAGTATAGTCAGAGGAAATTCTATTTTCAAGATGTTTTTGCTTGATGCTTTTTTTTGAGTGAGGGTATAAAGGCAATTTTTGAGGTTGATTCATGTACAGATTTTCGGTAGCACTTTTGCTGAGCTGCGGGGTACTCGCAGCTGAGCCAGATAATGATTATATAGCAGAATACTTAAGTCGAAGTGACCAACTCCCTGTCGGTCATATCGAGGAGTCGGATGATGTCTATTTAGAAGGATACATTCAGTCTCTTTTGAATTCTCACTATTATGAATTTAATATTATCGTTCAGGTACTTGATAAGACTGCATATCTGTACAAGATCCCATCGAACAGAATGATTCATCGAAGTATCGTTTCATTTGTGTCTGATGTACCGGGCATTAAAGAAGTTAAGGTTGTTGAAGGACCGCCTCCTCCAGAAGTATCAAAAAGAGAGCTTCAAGAGGTGAATCAAATTAGTGGTGTGTGGTTTCCTCAAACAACCGTTTTGTTTCCTCCTCTGATCGCTGACCCACGTGAAACACAGTACTACGCGGAGTACAGGTGGGGTGACGAAGTGCTTGGAAAGCATTCTGTTGGGGTGTCCTATGGTGACACGTTCCCGATTTACCGATGGAATAACGTGTTTGTTTTTGGTGGTGCGATGCAGATTGGAATTCAGGCGGGTGCATGGTCTGTGTTCAATTTGGGAGCTGAAGACATGATTAATGACTGGGCTCAGCTTGTGAACACTGATTACCTCATTGGTATTCCATTAACATACTCGTTTGATAACTGGTCATTTCGCCTTCGTTTCTACCACAAGTCAGACCATTTAGGTGATGAGTTTTTACAAGATCATCCCGATTACGAACGGCTTAATCCAAGTATGGAAGCAATCGACTTGATAACCCAATATCAAATCACTGATGGGATCAGACTCTATTTTGGTCCTGGGGTGATTGTACGTGATGATACGACCTATCGAATGGGATGGCTCTACTTGCATTATGGTGCAGAGGCACGTGCATTTGGACAAAAGTTTTTTAGGCATAAGTTGTATGGAACGCCGTTTATTGCGCTCGACTTCCAAAACTGGCAAGCGGTCGATTACAGGCTGAGCTTTACAGGAATGCTCGGATATGAATTTAGTAAACTCCAAGGTGTTGGACGAAAGTTCCGTTTTTACGGAAAGTACCACAATGGATATTCAGACGGACAGTTCTTCAAAGAGACAAGCGATTTCTGGGCAATCGGTATTTCGTGGGGGTTCTAGATGAAATTGTATGTTTCCAAGACGGTAGGGAGTGCTCTTTTAGTTGCGGGAACGCAGATTGGCGCGGGGATGCTCGCGCTTCCGATTTCAACTGGTGTCGCTGGTTTTTGGCCATCGGCAGCCCTTTTTATCGTAGCTTTCCTCTATATGCTTGCATCGCTGTTCCTTCTCGTAGAGGTGAATTTTTGGTCACATAAGGTGACAGCGAATATTATTACTCTTGCTCGAGAACATTTAGGTTTGGTTGGCCAGATAGTAGCGTGGGTATCATTTTTGATGCTTCTCTATGCTGTCGCGGCTGCATACATATCAGGAGGGGGTTCACTTCTTGCTTCTGCTTTGCAGTCGGGGCTTACTGTTTCAATTTCTGATGCATTGGGGACATGGTGTTTCCTTGCCATTTTTGGCGGGATCGTCGTTTTTGGGACACGAATTCTCGATGGGTTCAATCGGATTCTTATCGGGGGTTTAATTGCCTCGTTTATATTTCTTATTGTGTTCACATCGCCGAATGTGTCGCTTGCTGATTTGCATGTTGGAAAACCGATGTATCTGTTTGCCGCAGTGCCTGTCGTCGTCCTCTCGTTTACTTCGCATATTATCGTTCCCTCGTTGCGCACGTATTTGGCTGGTGATCATAAGGATCTGATACGGGCTCTTTTTTGGGGGAGCGTGATACCTCTTGTTTTTTACCTCGTATGGGAGTTTTTGATCGTCGGATCTCTTCCATCGTCAGGGCCGTTTAGTCTTGAAGCGATTGCCCGTCACAATAATCCTGTTTCAGGTTTAACAAAGGCGTTGAATGCAAAGCTCCATATTCCAGCTGTTGCTATCGTTGTTGGGTTCTTTTCCTTTTTTGCATTGGTGACTTCGTTCTTTGGTGTTTCCCTTGGCCTCTTCGACTTTTTGGCAGATGGGTTTCGGATAAAGAAAACAGCTATCGGGAAGTTTTTACTGCTTCTTATGATGTATATTCCGCCGATGCTTTTTGCGTTGAGTTATCCAGAAGGGTTTGTCTTTGCGGTTGGCTATGCGGGAGTTTTCGTCGCAGTATTGTATGGGATTTTACCTCCAATCATGATTTGGAAGGGAAGATACATCGACAAAATGGAGAGTGATTTTGTAACGCCTGGCGGAAAGCTTGTTCCAATTATCGTGTTTCTTGGTGCCTTTGTAATTATCTTTTTTCAGATAGGGGCAACCAAGGGGTGGTTTCCCTCATTACAGTAACTATTCGCCTGAACTAAATCCGTCTGGATATATTTTTCCATCTTTACCCACTTCGAGAAAGTTTTGGAAATAGGCTTGGTACACGGAAAGGGCTTGTTCTGCTGTCTCAACACAATAAAAACAGTTGCTGATCCATTCTGAGCCAGAAATGGTTCCATTTTGCAGGTTGTTTTGGAATCTCGATGTGATTTTTTCATGCCAGTATTTTTTAGGGCCAACGAGGAGAATAGGAGTTGGTTGGCAGCTGCCAACTTTTCTTCGAACTTCTTCAAGTGAGTATTCGAAATCTGTGCCAATACCTCCAGTAAGGAAAATAGGGAGGTCAAGGTGAAACTCCGCTTGTCTTTCTACAAGCTTATCGAGCCTGAATGTCATTTTTGCATCGACATATTCATTTTGAAGCTGTTCGTTGACGACTTGTCCACCTTTAGTAGTGAAATCTACGATATTTGCACAGGATAGGATGTCTAGTTCTTTTGCCACCTTATTTCCAATCCGCATGACGCCAGGTCCGCCACCCGTGACCATTGCAAGGGGAGTGTTCGGGTTGAGGAGATTGTGGGAGCAGTTTGTTTTCAATTCGAGGAGTCCACTGAGGATTTCTCGCAATATCCCTTCAAAGTTTCCTTCAAGGAGGTTTGAGCCATAGATACCAATTGTGGTTGCTGAGATGAACGCTTCAACTTTATCAAGGGGCACGAACATGCCGGAGTCTTTGTTTGGTTTCGGCACGTACTGCAAAACGCTATGGGTTCGCTCGTCGATCCAGAAAATAGGGATCCCAAATTTTGCGAGGTCTAAGAGGAATGAGCGGTCTTCGTGGGAGAAAAATTCGCCGTGCGCTCGAGAGGGTTTTTCAAAATAGATTCCTTTCACATTGCGATGGACGTGTTCGCTGAGGAGGTATCGCTTCATAAGCGGGGAAGGGAAGTAACGTGTAAGGAGGATTCCTTGCGAGGTGATGACACCATCTTCCATTGCTCGTAAAAATGGGTATGATGGTTGTTGCTTAATGTAATTTTCAGCCATCAGCGCTTGCCGAGTTCCTTGGAAAAACCCGGGAAATTGGCTTTGCGTCGATTCAGCCATATTCCAGTCTTCCGGTTTCAGATTTAGCATCTGCTCGCCCTTGACTATAAAAGTTGCACATTTGTAGTGCATCGGTTGGGGTGCAGTTTTGAAAG
>Ga0209692_10001973_pt1 | contig 24635 bp, 23 predicted proteins | sample tdDd472_FD_187129 | JGI IMG/M metagenome (GOLD analysis project Ga0209692, IMG submission 187129) | Marine sediment microbial communities from the Atlantic coast under amendment with organic carbon and nitrate - tdDd47.2 (SPAdes)... | ecosystem: Environmental > Aquatic > Marine > Coastal >... | reverse complement strand
AATAAATCTACAATTGTTCAATTAAGAGCTTATTTCGATAAGATAAATCGCTATTATATTAATTTATATAATGTATCGAACCGTAAAAAAGATGAACATTTGATGTCATTACAAAAGCAGTTCGATAACAAGCAGGATTTTGTTAAAATGAAAAAATCGTATTCGAACGAACGCTTAAGTGAATTTGTTCGAAATAGTAATGATATAGAGAGAATAATAGAGTACAATGGACAATTATTTCAAAAAATTGATCCAATTTATCGTGATCCGGGAAATCATTTCTTAAAGGCGCATTTTTATGCACCACAAAAACGAATATTTGGTCAGTATTACGACACCTATTGGGTGAATATTATTGTGATTTGGATGACTAGTTTAGGGCTTTATTTTGTATTGTATTACGGTCTTCTTAAGAAAGCTCTTGGTATTTTTGATCGTAAGTTTAATCGAAAAAAAAATTAACAAATAAAAAAACCGCAAACTAAAAGTTTGCGGTTTTCTATATAATCGTTTTAACAATTACTCTTCATCCTCTATCATTACAAAAGGAATTTTAATAATAGACTGGTAATCTTCACCAGCTTCGAGCATATCTTCATCATCCTCTTCGTAATGCCATTTGATACTCACCTTATTTCCACGCTTAAAAATGGTCTCTAATTTTTTAAAAACATCAAGTATACATTTTGATGAACTGGTATTAAAATATTCCAATTTTACGGTAAAAACAGTCTCATTTTGTGGTTCAACAACATAAGTGTCTAACCATTCCATTACAGGCTTGTAAAAATCCAGTGAATTTTCAGGAATAGATCTTCCTTCAATAGAAAACGAACCATTACTTCCGTCGAATTTAATGGTTGGTGTTTTAGGGCTACCCTCTATAACAAGTGAATTCATGAAAATTTTGCTTTTTAAGGTTTTTAAATAATAACATCTATCGAAAGAAATAAATAATCAGGACTGTACTCCAGAAACTGGTATTCCATATTATTACCACTTTTTCTGGCAATATCCACTATTCCTAAACCGCCACCTCCTTTTTCGGAGAATTCCTCATTATTCAAAATCAAACGATATAAACTTCTGGTTTCCTCAGAAGATAAAGTATTGATTTGATCAATTCTATCGCGAATTAATTTTAATCCATCTATTTTGATAAAATTACCCACACTAATACGATATTGCATTCCTTCATCTCTAAGGATTAACACACCATATTTGCTATAATCAACACCTAAATCCGAAGGAACTTCACCATGATGATGAAGATTTTGCACCAATTCAATCAATACATTAAATATTTTCTTGAATAATTTAGGCGATTCATCCTTTCTCTTAAGAATTTCTTCAATAGAACTTAATATCGATGTAACATCCTCGTCTTCAACTCTTCCCCTATAGTCAAAAATAGCATCTTCATCTATTTTATCATCATACCATTGGTCAAGATTAAAGTTCATAGAATTTTTAGGTTTTGGTTACTCGATAGACAAATATAGCAAAATATCCCTATGCTTAAAGTGATACAACATCAAAATTAAATTCGATATTACTTATCTCTTTTATAGTTATCTTTCTTTTTTCCTTCGAACATTGAATACTTCTGAAACTTACATTCCAGCGCACCATTAAACAAAGTTACTTTGCGTGATGGACGAAGTGATACGCTATCAAAACATTCTTTTGAGTAGCTCAAAATCCAAGCATCATATCCACTAAAGTGATGTTTTAATCTTTCACCAATCATAGAATACAAACCTTCTAAATCTCTTGGTCTCAGACGCTCACCGTAAGGAGGGTTAGTGATCAACAATCCTTTTTCTGCCGGAGGAACAAATTGTTGGAAAGGTATTACATTCAATTTAATTTTTCTTCGTAAACCTGCATTTCGAATATTTGCCTCAGCAATTTCCATCGCCTTATCAGAAATATCTGCTCCAATAATATCACCTTCGTAATCTACTTCTGTTTCTTCATTATAGATATCATCCCACATCTCCTCATCGTAATCTTTCCACTTCTGGAAACCAAACTCTTTACGATACAATCCCGGAGGAATATTATATGCAATAAGAGCAGCTTCAATTAATATTGTTCCTGAACCGCACATTGGATCAAGAAAGTTTGATTTCTTATCCCATTCCGAAAGTAAAATCATTCCTGCTGCCATAACCTCATTCAAAGGTGCTGCAGTTTCCCCCACACGGTATCCTCTTTTGTGTAAAGATTCCCCGGAACTATCTAGTGAAACAGTACAAGTATTTCTATCGATATGAATATTGATTCGTAAAGTTGGATTCACCATACGAACTGAAGGACGATTGCCTGTTGCGTAGAAAAACTGATCAACAATAGCATCCTTTACGCGATAAGTAACAAATTTTGAGTGTTTGAAATCCTCTGAACTAACTGTACTGTCAATGGCAATTGTATCTTTATTCCCAATATACTGACTCCAATCAATCTCTTGAATTCCTTTATACAACTCGTCGGTATCGTGAGCTGTAAATTTATGAATTGGTTTAATAACGCGGGTTGCAGTTCTTAAGTGCATGTTTGTTTTATACAATAGTGTTTTATCACCAACAAAGCTAACTGCGCGCTTTAAAATTCTTATCTCTTCTGCACCTAATTGTTCTAACTCCTTAGACAATACTTCCTCTAAACCGTGAAAGGTTTTTGCAATTAATCTGAATTTACCCGAGTCTGTTTTCAAAACCATCTTTTTTAATCTTCGTCTAACTATTTCAATTCTTCGAACCAGCGAAAACGTCTTTTCTGAGCTTATGCTTTCGGTTCGAATTTCGGGTACAAAATTAATCTTTAAGGACTAAAAACATAGGCTTTTACAAATAATATCTAAAAAAAAGCCGAAAGCAATGCTTTCGGCTTATTATCAGTCCTTATTCGCTGACTAGTTCTTGATCGTATAATTTCCTATTTTCTAATACTTCTATAGCTTTCTTAATAAAATCATTCTCCTTATTTACAATTTTGTAATACTCGGAACTCTCCCATAAATCACGCGCTAGCAATGCTTTAACATGAAGTTTAATATCATCTACAACCGCATTGTATTCCTCTTCAGTTTTCTCAACACCTTCTTTCTCACCCAAAGCAACAATTTCTGCCATCATTTCATCATTAACTTCAAATTTCTCCGAAAATGATTCGAATTTTGGATATTTCTTTTTCAACTTCTCTAAATTCTTATCCATATAGTTCACAACGTAAGGGTAAATTACATTTTTTCGAACCAAAAGATTGAAGTATTTAAAATTAGCTGTTGTATCAATTGGCATGAAGATATCAGGCATGATACCTCCTCCGCCATAAACCACTCGTTTATTAACAAGAGTATTGTATTTTAATGAATCAGCGAATTGAATACTGTCTGCGCTAATCATTTCTCCAGATTGATAACGCTTAATGATATCTAAATGATAATCTTGCAATCCATTTTCGTAAGGCTTTTGAATACAACGACCAGTTGGAGTATAATAGTGTGCCGTAGTTAAACGGATCATTGAGCCATCGGAAAGTGGAAATTGACGCTGTACCAATCCTTTTCCAAAAGTACGACGACCAATAATAACTCCTCTATCCCAATCCTGAACTGCACCAGAAACAATCTCAGAAGCTGAAGCCGATCCTTCATCCAAAAGAACTACTATGTTTCCATCTTTAAAAATCCCTTCTTCCGTAGAGATACTTTCTCTTCTTGGTGTAGTCAAACCTTTGGTATAAACAATTAACTTTTCAGCATCTAAAAACTGATCAACAATTTCAATAGCTGCAGTCATATAACCACCACCATTTCCTCGTAAATCCAAGACAAGATCTTGCATATTATTTGCCTTCAATTCGACCAGGGCTTTTAAAAATTCGTCAGCAGTTGTTGCAGCAAATCTATTTAATTTGATATAGCCTATTTCTTTATTTATCATGAAGGCAGCATCCAAGCTATGAATTGGAATTTTATCTCGAGTAATTACAAACTCAAGAAGTTCCTTCTCTTTCTTTCTTTTCACCTCAATGGTAACAATTGTTCCCTTCTCACCCCGCAAGCGCTTATGTACATCAGAATTTTTCATTCCAATAGCGGCAACATTTTCATTATCAATTTTTATAATTCTATCACCTGCACGCACACCTACCTTTTCCGAAGGTCCACCAGGAATTGTGGCAACAACCATAAGAGTGTCACGAAGTATATTAAACTGTACCCCTATTCCGCTAAAGCTTCCTATTAAAGCTTCATTCATTTCATTTATTTCATCCTTACTAATATAAATAGAATGAGGATCAAGTTCTGCAAGCACCTTAATTACGGCATCTTCGGTTAATTTTTCTACATTTACAGTATCCACATAAAATGCATCAATTAATGCCAATAAATTCTGATATTTAATTGCCTGTTGTTTTACTGATTGAGCATTTACAGCTCCAGTAAAAGCCAGAACACTTATCAGGCATAAAGCAAAACCATTCCTCAATTTTTTCTTCAAACTACTCATATAAATTATGCTTTTTAATAAATTTTGCGCAAATTGATTACACATTACTGAACTTCACGAAAGATACAATCTTTTTAAGAATTACAGGCATCGAATTTAACAAACATGAAACATAAAGCCAATATACTTTTACTTGGATTTACATCTCATAAAGGAATAGAATCAATCAAAAACATTTCTATTTCCCAATGTAGCTCCATGCAAGAAACTACCGAACAGGTTATGGCTAATAATTTTGACCTAATTATATCCAAATATCAATTTGATAATGCCACTGCTCTTGAATTAAATCAATCTTTAGAAGCCTTAAAACTATATTACACCGGTTCATCCGAAAAAAAATTCAGGTTACTGATAATTACTTCATCTGCTGATCAGGAAGATATTTGCAAAAAAAATAAACTTCTTTATTTCCCTGAAGAGATGAATTTAAGATCTCTTGTCCTTCAATTGATTGATTTACCCCGTGAACCCAAAAAAACAGACAAGAACCTTGCCATTATAAATTTTAAAGAACTATTTGTTCGGGTGGATAACAATCGTAATTTCATTAAGGAAGTTATTGAGAAATTTTTTGAGATTAAAGATTCCAGAATATCAGATATTCGAACTCCACTTTTAAACTCTGACTTAAAAAAAGCCAAAGATGCTGCACATAAACTCAAAGGCGTTTTGGCAAATTTCTCAATGATACAGGCGCGAACCACAATTATTGAATTGGAACAGTTAATTCAAAAATCTGACATTGATTCTGCCGAAGAAAAATTGAATGAATTGGAAGAAAAAATCAATATTGCTCATGAATATTATCATGAAAATCAAGATCAATTTAAAAAATAAAAAAGGCAGCACTTATAGTACTGCCTTCGATATATATTGGAAATTTATTCCCATTCGATTGTTGCTGGTGGCTTCGAGCTGATATCATAAACAACTCTGTTCACACCTTTCACATTATTGATGATCTTATTTGAAGTTTTTGCTAAAAACTCATAAGGTAAATGAGACCAGTCTGCAGTCATACCATCAGTTGAACCAACAGCACGAAGAGCAACAACACTTTCGTAAGTTCTCTCATCTCCCATTACGCCAACTGATTGTACTGGCAATAACATTGCTCCAGCTTGCCATACATCATCGTACAAGCCATCTTCTTTTAAGCCAGAGATAAAGATATCATCTACTTCCTGAAGAATTTGTACTTTTTCAGCAGTAATATCACCTAAAATACGAATACCTAATCCAGGTCCTGGAAATGGATGACGGCTGATAAACTTATCTTCCAATCCCATACTTCGTCCAACACGACGAACCTCATCTTTGAATAACAATTTCAAAGGTTCTACTACTTTCAGTTTCATATAATCAGGCAAACCACCTACATTATGATGCGACTTAATTGTTTGTGAAGGTCCTCCTGTTACTGATACAGATTCAATAACATCAGGATAAATCGTTCCCTGTCCTAACCACTTGGCATTTTCAATTTTATGAGATTCTTCATCGAATACCTCAACAAAAGCATTACCAATAATCTTACGCTTACCTTCCGGATCTGTAACTCCTTTTAATGCAGAGATGAACTTCTCTCCAGCATCAACTCCAGTTACATTTAAACCTAGCGTTTCGTATTTCTTTAATACATCGGTAAACTCGTTCTTTCGCAACAAACCATTGTCAACGAAAATACAGTAAAGATTTTTTCCAATTGCCTTGTGTAATAACATTGCCGCAACGGTAGAATCAACACCTCCGGATAAGGCAAGGATTACACTTTCATCTCCAAGTTGAGCTTTTAATTCTGCTACTGTTGTATCTACAAAGGCATCAGGGGTCCAGTCTTGTGAACAACCACAAACTCCAACAATAAAGTTTTCAAGTATAATAATACCTTCGGTACTATGATACACTTCCGGGTGAAATTGAATACCATATGTTGATTCTCCCTCAATAGCGAATGCTGCATTTTCAACATCTGCCGTACTTGCCGTCACTTTATAATTTGAAGGCATTCTTTCAATGGTATCGCCATGTGACATCCACACCTGAGAATTTAAACTAATCCCCTTCAACAATTCATTGGTATTATCTACTGAAGTAAGGTTAGCACGACCATATTCACGCTTGTTTGATGCCATTACTTCACCTCCAAAACAGTGAGCCAAATGCTGTGCACCATAACAAACACCTAATAGAGGTAATTTGCCTTTAATCTCAGATAAATTTGGAATTGGAGCCTTCTCTTCTCTCACAGAAAACGGGCTTCCTGAAAGGATAACTCCTTTAATCGACTCATCGATAGCCGGAGGATTGTTATAAGGATGTATTTCGCAATACACATTTAATTCACGTACACGTCTTGCGATTAACTGTGTGTATTGTGAGCCAAAATCTAAAATCAGAATTTTTTCCTGCATAAAACTATAAAATTGAAGGTTGTTCAGTAATCTTATTTGGCGTACAAAGATACACAAATTTGCGACTTTAAAACCACCTAAATAAGTTTTCAAAAACAATAAATCATATCACTTGTAACAAGCTAATAACTAAACAAAACCCCCAAGCTAAGCTCAGGGGTTTATACATTATTTAAATTTTTTCATAAGATCTTTCACAGCATCTTTATGGACGGTGAACCCCATCATTTTTAATTTCACGTAATCTTCATGGAAGAAATAGTAACCAAATTCTGCTGAATTTTCATCAATATTTCTTGATCCTGAACTTGAATCTTTAATCAGGTACCAATCTTTACCATCTTTATCAACATAGTAACCTACAAGATGCATTCCGTGATCATCTGTTGTAGATCCATTAGAAAAACGATACTGACGTGCCTCCTCGTTAATATACTCCGAAGGAATATCGAATGAAGGAACCATTGCACAATTTGTTGTTCTTAAAAATCCAGCCTCGGAAACATCACCGCCAATACTCATAGTGTAACCGTTACGAACTGCCTTTTTAACAGCTTTCATATAATCTTCCAAAGGAACATTATAATATTCCTTAGAATGCCACCAGTTATCAGGCACCTTATATTCTACTTGCTCCCAGTATGGTTCTTGCATATATGATAAAATCTCTACATAATCATCTGGATTTAACTTCAAATAACCCTTCAAATAAGTTATTGGAGTGTATTCTTTACCTTCAACAACAAATTTTGTAGGAGGAGTTCCCATATAATGATTCATGATAGCTTTAATGGTAGCCAAAGCTTCTTCTTCATTCCAGGCGTTACTTTTCTTTAAACCATTAAGAAATGCCATCATCTCTGTATACATTTTCTCATGAGTGTGGAATTTTCTCCCATTCAATAAGCCACTGTACTCAGATTGTGGACAAACTCCATATTGCTTCCACATTCTAGCCACAGAATTTCCTTCTGCACCTTGCTCAAAATGAGAATCTCCTCTTTCCTGAATAAAACGACGTGCTTTTTCTACATACTCCCAATAAACTGTATATAATTCAGAAATATCTACTTTTTTCTTTTGTAAACGATACACTTCTGATTCGTAAAATGAAGTAGTTGAAAAGCACCAGCAAGTTCCTGTGTTACCTTGCGAAATAGTTGGAAATGCCCACTCAGTATTATTCTTATAAAGAGATATTTTATTTGGCAAATCATAAGAACTTTGATCCATAAAGAATCGCTTATCTACATCTTTTTTCTCTAACTGATCGTTAACCATACGGATATCTTTCAAAATTGAATTTTGATAATAACCTGGCTCGTACTCTTTAAATTTAGATTTGTCTTGTTTTTGCTGTGCAAACGAAGAACTTGCAATTGCTCCAGCAACCAACATCAATACTATTCGTTTCATGTTTGTTTAGTTTAAAAGGTATTAAGAGTTGCTAAAGTATAAAAAAACTTGATTGCTTATTCATTTTTAGCGATCAAGTTCAATCTGAAACTTCTTTCCGTCTTCAGCCAAATCAGTATGGGGAAATATTTCTTTAGCTTCTTTTAAATGTTCGTCAAGCTTTTTAAAACGAGCCGAAAAATGACCTATGATTAACTTTCTAACATTTGCTTGGTTAGCAACATTAGCAGCTTGCTCGGCGGTAGAATGGTAAGTTGATTTTGCCAATTTTGTTTCCGTTTTTAAAAATGTTGCTTCATGGTAAAGCAGATCAACATTTTCGATTACAGGCAAAATTTTAGCATAAGGAACTGTATCTGTACAGAATGCATAAGATCGTGATCGAGGAGCATCTGTTGTTAGTCTTTTGTTAGGAATTACATCTCCATCTTCGGTGACAAAATCTTCACCTTCTTTTAATGCTTTCCTAAATTTTATAGGAACATCATAAGCTTTCAGCATATCACTTATTAATGTTCTGGGTCTTTCCTTTTCCTTAAATAAAAAACCAGCACAAGGCATTGCTCCATGCTTTAAAGGAAATGATTGAACAATCATCTTCTCATCCTCAAAAAGAGTTTGAACCTCTTTCCCATATATAGTATGAAAAATGATTTTGTATGGTTTTCGTGTTTCCAAAAGCTCGAGTTGAAAAGTAATCAACTTTTCCAACTTGCTGTGTCCATAGATATGCAAATCGGCTTTACGCCCCTGAAGAGCATATGTAGATAGTAAACCAATTAACCCGAAAATATGATCTCCATGCGTATGAGAGATAAAAATATGATTGATCCGGTTCATCGGAACCCTGAATCGTTTCATCTGAATCTGCGTGCCTTCACCACAATCGATTAAAAAAAACCGCTCAAGTACATTGAGCACCTGAGCGGTTGGAAATCTTTTGGTAGTTGGCAATGCAGAATTGCTCCCTAAGATTGTTACTTCAAATTTCACAAACTATTTGTTTAATTCAATTTGAGCTTTCATTGTAGAAACAGCCTCGTCCATATTATAAGCAATATTTAAAACTGAATCTAACTGAGAAATAGAAACTAATCTTTCAACAGCAGGCTGCAAACCATATAGAACAAATGTTCCATTGGCATTTTTGCACAACCTATTCGCTACAAGAATTGCACTAAGACCAGAAGAATCACAATACGTACAAGGAGTTAAATCTAAAAGAATATTTCTCTCACCATTTCCTGAAATCAAAACCAATTCTGATTTTAATGCTGGAGCAATATGAGTATCCAATTTATCTTTCAACACCTGAACTAAAGTGTATCCGTCTTTCTTGTCAATCTTGAAGTCCATAAGTACCTATTTTTTAATTATTTTTCGCCTTCGTTACCGCTTTCCATTTTCGATTTCAAAGCAGCTAATTCTGATATATCACCTAAGGTAGTCTTTTCTAGTGAATCTTTCACCTTTTTAACACCCTTTTTAGTGGTCTTAGCAACTTCTTTCTTCTTAGCAGTATCTTCAGCTTTCTTCACATCTTCGAAAGTTCTTGAGTGAGAAAGAATAATTCTCTTAGCAGCTTTAGAGAATTCAATCACTTTGAATGATAATTTCTCGTCAACTTTTGCCTGAGCACCATCTTCTTTCACCAAGTGACGTGGAGTTGCAAATCCTTCAACACCGTAAGGAAGAGCAATAACAGCACCTTTTTCGAAAACTTCTACGATAGTTCCTTCGTGAACTGAATCAGTTGTAAAGATAGTTTCGAACACATCCCATGGATTTTCTTCCAATTGCTTGTGACCTAAACTTAATCTTCTGTTGTCCTTGTCGATTTCAAGAACTTTAACTTCGATCTCAGCACCAATTTGAGTGAACTCAGCTGGATGCTTCACTTTCTTAGTCCAAGAAAGATCAGAGATGTGGATTAATCCATCAACACCTTCTTCAATTTCTACGAATACACCGAAGTTAGTGAAGTTACGAACCTTAGCAGTGTGCTTAGAATTAACAGCATACTTAGTTTCGATACCTTCCCATGGATCTGTTTTCAATTGTTTGATACCAAGAGACATTTTTCTCTCTTCGCGATCCAATGTAAGAATTTGAGCTTCTACTTCGTCTCCAACTTTCATGAAATCCTGAGCAGATCTTAAGTGCTGTGACCAAGACATTTCAGAAACGTGAATCAAACCTTCAACTCCAGTAGCAATCTCAACGAATGCACCATAATCAGCCATAACAACTACCTTACCTTTAACGGTATCTCCCACTTTCATTTCTGCATCAAGTGCATCCCATGGATGTGGAGTAAGTTGCTTAAGACCTAGAGCGATACGCTTCTTATCGTCATCAAAGTCAAGGATTACAACGTTTAATTTCTGATCAAGCTCAACAATTTCGCTTGGGTGAGTTACTCGACCCCAAGAAAGATCTGTAATGTGAATCAAACCGTCAACTCCACCTAAATCGATGAATACACCATACGAAGTGATGTTCTTAACAGTTCCTTCAAGAACCTGACCTTTTTCAAGCTTAGCAATAATTTCTTTCTTCTGTTGTTCAAGTTCAGCTTCGATAAGAGCTTTGTGAGAAACAACAACATTTTTAAATTCGTGATTGATTTTAACAACCTTGAATTCCATAGTTTTTCCTACGTAAACATCGTAGTCACGGATAGGCTTAACATCAATTTGAGATCCTGGCAAGAAAGCCTCGATTCCAAATACGTCAACGATCATACCACCTTTAGTACGACATTTGATGTAACCTTTAATAATTTCGTCGTTCTCTAATGCAGAGTTCACACGATCCCATGAACGTAGTGCACGAGCTTTTTTGTGTGAAAGAACTAACTGTCCTTTTTTGTCTTCTTGAGACTCAACGTAAACTTCAACAGTATCACCTACAGTTAATTCAGGATTATATCTGAATTCATTTAAGCTTACAATACCATCTGATTTGTAACCAATATTGATTACAACTTCTCTTTTGTTTAATGAAATAACTGTACCATCAATTACTTCTTTTTCAGCTACTGTAGATAAAGTTTTATCATACATTGCTTCTAATTCTGTTCTTTTTTCACCTGCAAAACCTTCTGCATTAGTGAAAGCATCCCAATCAAATTCTGCATCTGGAGCAGAATGATCTACTTTTTTGTTTTCTTCAACCATGTGTTAAATTACTGATTTACTAATAAATTAGACATTATATATAAAATTCCGTGCAAAAGTATACATTTATTCCGGAAGAACATTCAAGTTACGACTTTTTTTTCGCAAAAACAGTTAAAGAAGTAATGACTAAAGATCAAAAATACTTTTTAGACTAAAAGCCTACAAAGTCAATACATTTCCTAATGATTCTTTCTTGTAATCAAAAACAGCATTATTAAACATCCAAACTCCATTCATCAAGAGGAAATTCCTGAAAAATTGCAATTCGTATCAATTCTGAACTACCTTTGCAAAAAAATATCAAAATAGACTCAAAAAATAAACAATAATAAAATGAGTATAGAAAAGGAATTACATACAAGAAGCGGCTCTGTATGTGAGCTATGTTCTTCTACTGAAGATTTAAAAGCTTTTGAAGTTGCACCATCGAATAAAAATACAGAACAACATATTTTAGTTTGTGGAACTTGTCATGAGCAAATTGAAAATGCAGATAAAATGAATGCCAATCACTGGCGTTGCCTAAACGATAGCATGTGGAGTACAGAACCTGCTGTACAAGTTATGGCATGGAGAATGCTAAATAGACTTCGCTCTGAAGGGTGGCCTCAAGATTTATTGGATATGCTTTATCTTGACGAAGAAACTTTAGAATGGGCTAAAGCAACTAGCGAAGGTGAAGAGGATGAGGATGCAGTTAAACACATAGATAGCAACGGAGTACAGTTGCAAGCTGGTGACAATGTAGTTCTTATTAAGGACTTAAAAGTCTCAGGTGCTGGATTTACTGCCAAGCGTGGTACTGCCGTGCGTCGCATCTCATTGGTAGCAGATGATGCTACTCACATTGAAGGACGTGTAGAAGGACAGCACATTTATATTTTAACCAAGTATGTGAAGAAAATGTAGACTTAGAATAATAACTACAAAACAAGACCGGAAATTCAATTGAATTTCCGGTCTTGTTTTTTTATACAAAAAACTTCATTCAATGTTCCTATAAGGAAAAACATAAATATCCCTTCTCCATTATTCAATTCAACACCATCTTCTTTCATATTTATTTAAATCGAATAAATACATTTACTATTTCTCCAAAAAAATTAACTAATAACATTCTTCAAATACATCGAGTGTATTATGTTCTTATAAATATTAATACGACTACACTCACAAAAAACAGGCTAAAATCAAACAAAATATTTGTTTTTGCGTATCAAAAAAACATCAATTGACATGCAATCAAATTTGATTAACTTCATTGGTGTTTGACTTAAATTTATTTTGTTATTTAGGGTAACGAAAAACTTACCCAAACACAATCACTTAAAAAGCTATCTATATGAACATTACAATTGTTGGTACAGGTTACGTTGGACTAGTTTCTGGAACCTGTTTTGCTGAAACAGGCATAACTGTTACGTGCGTTGACGTAGATCAGACAAAAATAGACAACCTAAACAAAGGAATTATCCCTATTTATGAGCCTGGCCTTTCCCCAATGGTAACCCGAAATATGGAAAAAGGCAGATTGTTTTTTTCAACCAATTTAAAAGATTGTTTAAGCGAAGCCGATGCCGTATTTATTGCGGTTGGAACTCCTCCTGACGAAGATGGTAGTGCCGATTTACAATATGTTTTAGGAGTAGCCCGAGAAATTGGAAAGCACGCTGAACATTACATGGTAATTGTAACTAAAAGTACGGTACCAATCGGAACGGCAAAAAAAGTAAAAGCTGCGGTTCAAGAAGAGCTAGACAAACGAAATTCAGATGTAAAATTCGATGTGGCTTCAAACCCTGAATTCTTAAAAGAAGGTGCTGCCATAGATGACTTTTTAAAACCGGATCGAGTCGTAATTGGAACAGAATCCGGTAAAGCTCAAAAAGTCATGAAAAGACTTTACAAACCATTTCTCATGAATAATCATCCTGTTATTTTTATGGATATACCTTCAGCTGAAATGACAAAATATGCAGCAAACTCTATGCTCGCAACCAAAATCTCATTTATGAACGATATCGCCAATCTTTGCGAGATTGTTGGTGCCGATGTAAACAACGTTCGAAGAGGAATTGGGTCTGATAGTAGAATTGGAAATAAATTCATTTACCCTGGAACTGGTTATGGAGGATCTTGCTTCCCTAAAGATGTTCAGGCTCTTGTTAAAACTTCTGAACAAAAAGGACACCCTCTTGAAATTCTCAAATCAGTTGAGCTGGTTAATAATCGTCAAAAAAGCGTTCTCTACAAAAAGATGATGACTCATTTCGAAGGAAATCTCAAAGGGAAAAAATTCGCTATGTGGGGACTTTCATTTAAGCCTAACACCGATGATATGCGTGAAGCTCCTGCTTTAGTTATTATTGATAAACTATTAAAGGAAGGTGCAGAAGTAGTAGCTTATGACCCTGTTGCCATGGAAGAATGCGAAAGAAGAATTGGTTCAGATGTGGAATACGCAAAAGATCAATACGAAGCATTAATAGATGCCGATGCACTAATTGTTGTAACAGAATGGAATGAATTTAAAGTTCCTAACTTTAGGGTTATGGAGAAGCTATTGAAAAACAAGATTATATTTGATGGGCGTAACATTTACGACATTGAAGACATGACGGACAATGATTACATATATTACTCTATCGGTCGTGAAGTTATTGGTAAAACCAATGGAATTCCAGTTCAATAAAATAAATCTCAGAGCAAATACCTCCCGATAATTTCGGGAGGTTTACTTATACAACACATCATGTCGCAAAGACAGCTACCAACAAATCTAAAAACATGAAAAGAGTTTTAGTAACCGGAGGTGCCGGTTTTATCGGTTCTCACCTATGCGAGCGATTATTAAGAGAAGGTAACGACGTTATCTGCCTAGACAATTACTTTACAGGAGCTAAAAAAAACATAGCTCATTTATTAGATAATCCATACTTTGAATTGGTTCGTCACGATGTAACCTCTCCTTATTTTGCAGAGGTTGATGAAATTTACAATATGGCATGTCCTGCTTCACCAGTTCACTACCAATATAATCCAATTAAAACCATAAAAACTTCTGTAATGGGAGCCATAAATATGCTGGGACTTGCCAAGCGTGTAAAAGCTCGAATCCTACAAGCCTCAACAAGTGAGGTATATGGAGACCCAGAGATTCACCCGCAAACAGAGGATTACTGGGGAAATGTAAACCCAATCGGCATCCGTTCTTGTTATGATGAAGGAAAACGTTGTGCAGAAACCTTGTTTATGGATTATCACAATCAAAACAATGTTGATATCAAGATCATTCGCATTTTCAATACTTATGGTCCCAACATGAATCCAGACGACGGTAGAGTGGTTTCAAATTTTATCGTACAAGCTCTTCAAAACGAAGACATAACCATTTTTGGAGATGGATCTCAAACCAGAAGTTTTCAGTATGTTGACGATTTGGTGGAAGGAATCTCAAGAATGATGCAAACACGTCACAATTTTACAGGACCTGTAAATATTGGGAATCCTAACGAATTTACAATTTTAGAACTGGCTCAAAAAGTGATTGAATTAACCAACTCCAAATCTAAAATTATTCACTTACCTCTTCCTCAAGATGATCCTACTCAACGACAGCCAAACATTAGTCTGGCAAAAAAAGAGCTAAACAATTGGGAGCCTACCATTCAACTAAACAACGGCTTAGTCAAAACTATTGATTATTTCGACACCTTACTATCTAATCGATAAAACAATTGTGAAGTAATCAAATAGAGACCAATCAAAAAGTTAGTGAATGACTTGATAAAATCATTAAAAATTAAATCCAAATGAAAGGAATTATATTAGCCGGAGGTTCTGGTACTCGATTATATCCCATTACAAAAAGTATTTCCAAGCAAATTATCCCTGTATACGACAAACCAATGATATATTATCCATTGTCGGTACTAATGCTTGCCGGAATAAAGGAAATTCTAATTATATCTACACCAAAGGATTTGCCTTTATACAAAGATCTTTTTGATGATGGCAAACAATACGGATTGGATATATCTTATGCGGAACAGCCATCGCCTGATGGTTTAGCGCAAGCTTTTATTATTGGTGAAGAATTTATAGGCGATAGTCCTGTGTGTATGATTCTTGGTGATAACCTTTACTACGGTTATGAATTTAGCAAACAATTAAACGAATCTGCCAAATTAACCAATGGTGCTCATGTTTTTGGTTATCATGTAAATGACCCTGAGAGATATGGTGTTGCCGAGTTTGATAAGAATGGATTGGTTAAGAGCATAGAGGAAAAACCAGAGAATCCAAAATCGAATTACGCAGTTACAGGCTTGTATTTTTACGATAACTCTGTTGTTGAAAAAGCGAAATCATTAAAACCCTCAAAAAGAGGTGAACTTGAAATCACAGATCTCAATAGGATTTACCTTGAAGAAAATCAATTGAATCTTAAAATTCTTGGTCGAGGAATGGCTTGGTTGGATACTGGCACACATGAAAGCATGTTGCAAGCATCAAATTTTATTGCAACTATTGAGCAAAGACAAGGATTAAAAGTAGCCTGTATAGAGGAAATTGCTTACCGAAACAAATTCATTAATAAAGATCAGTTATTAAAACTAGCTGAACCATTACTGAAAAATCAATATGGAGAGTATTTGGTGAGAATTGCAAACGAAGATTAGAATCAACAAATCGACTATGGAAATCATAAAAACTGAAATACCTGATTTACTAATAATACAGCCAAGAGTTTTCGAAGATGAGAGAGGATATTTTTTCGAAAGCTTTAATGATAATGAATTTAAGAAACATGGTTTAAACCTGAATTTTGTTCAAGATAATGAATCAAAATCGGGCTATGGAGTAATCAGAGGACTGCACTATCAATTGGCACCTTATTCTCAAACCAAACTGGTTAGAGTTATTCAAGGAAAAGTTTTTGATGTTGCGGTTGATCTTCGACAAGATTCTCCCACCTACGGAAAATGGAGAGGTATTGAACTTTCTGCCGAAAATAAAATACAATTCTTAATACCCAAAGGCTTTGCTCATGGATTTTCGGTCTTGAGCGAAACTGCAACTTTTGTTTATAAATGTGATAGCCTCTACCAACCCAAAGCTGAGAGAGGTTTAAATTTTAATGATCCTTACTTGAATATAGATTGGAGAATTTCAGCTGAAAATGCAATAATATCGCCTAAAGACAAAGTGCTACCAAACTTTAAGGAAGCAGAAAAGAATTTTAAATTTGGTAAATAAACCGCTTTTATGACAAAAATCTTAGTGACCGGAAGCAATGGACAATTGGGATCTGAAATCAAGGAATTATCATCAATTTTTCCAGAATTTGAATTTATTTTTACCGATGTTGCCGAACTTGACATTACATCTCCGAAGGCATTATCGGATTTTATTACAGGAAAAAAGATAAAATACTTAATAAATTGTACTGCCTACACAAACGTCGATCAAGCTGAAAAAGACGAAGAAACTGCCAGGCTAATTAATGCCATTGCAGTAAAAAACCTTGCTGAAGTTTCGAAATTACATGAAATAACTCCAATTCATATTTCTACAGATTACGTTTTCTCTGGCGAAGGCTTTAAACCTTATCAGGAAAATGAAACAATAGCTCCACAAGGAGTTTATGGAAATACTAAATTTGAAGGTGAAGAATTTCTAAGAACCATTTGCCTTAAGCATATTATCATTAGAACCTCATGGCTCTATTCTCCTTTTGGGAAAAACTTCCTAAAAACAATGATTAATTTGGGTAAAGATAAAGATCAACTAGGAGTTATTGTTGATCAGGTAGGTACACCAACTTATGCTCACGATTTAGCTTCATGTATTATACAAATCATCAAAAAAATACACGCAGACAAAGACTTTAATGATTATGGAACTTATCACTATTCAAACGAAGGTGTTTGCAGTTGGTTTGATTTTGCCAGCGAAATTCAAATTGAAGCTAAGAATGACTGTAAAATAAACACCATTGAAAGTAAGGACTTTAAGTGTCTTGCAAAAAGGCCACATTACAGTGTTTTGAATAAATCAAAAATTAAACATATTTTTGGTCTCGATATTCCGCACTGGAGGGGAAGGATATCTCATTGTATCAATAGAATAAATAGTTAATTATTAGAAACCTTTTCGGAAATGAACAAAACGGAAATTTTAGAAAGTGTTATTGAAAAAGCCAACTTATGGCTTGATGGGAATTATGACGAGACGACAAAAAGTGACGTTCAATCTCTACTTAACCAGGAAGATCAGACCAATCTTATAGATTCTTTTTACAAAGATTTAGAATTTGGAACCGGAGGATTACGAGGAAAAATGGGTCCCGGAACTAACCGAATGAATATATACACAGTTGGGGCCGCCACTCAAGGCTTAGCCAACTATTTAAATGAATGTTTCTCAGACGAAGAAATTTCAATTTGCATTGGCTATGACTGTAGAAATAATAGTAAATTATTTTCGGATACGGTAGCTAATATTTTTTCTGCTAATGGAATTAAAGCATATATATTTGACGATTTAAGACCAACACCCGAAATGTCTTTTGCCATTCGTCATTTGGGTTGTAAATCAGGTGTAATTATTACTGCATCTCACAATCCTAAAGAGTACAATGGTTACAAAGCTTATTGGGACGATGGATCTCAGATTGTAACGCCTCACGATAAAAATATCATCGATGCTGTTAAGGCGGTTAAAGTTGATGATATTAAATTCGAAGGAAATCCAGATTTGATAGAAGTTTTAGGTGCTGAAATGGATAAGTTATATCTCGACACAGTTAAAACATTAACTCTTTCACCTGAGGCGATTAAAAATCAGAAAGATCTTAAGATTGTATTTACACCACTTCACGGAACTACAGTAAAACTTGTTCCTGATTCATTGGCTAATTTCGGTTTTGAAAATGTAATTCACATTCCGGAACAAGATGTTGTAGATGGTAATTTCCCAACTGTATGGTCTGCGAACCCAGAAGAGCCAGAGGCTCTAAAAATGGCAGTGGATAAAGCTGAAGAGGTTGATGCTGATTTAGTAATGGCATGTGATCCTGATGGTGATCGTTTGGGAATCTCTGTGAAAAATGATAAAGGCGAATGGGAAATCATTAATGGTAACCAAACGGCTTTAATTTTTACCTATTATCTTATTAAAAGAAGAAGAGAATTAGGTCTTCTTACAGGTAATGATTACGTGGTTAAAACAATTGTAACCACTGAATTATTCAAAGATGTAGCAGAGAAAAACAACGTAGAATGTTTCGACGCCTACACTGGTTTTAAATGGATTGCAGACGTTATGCGAAAGAATCCTGAGAAAAACTATGTTGGAGGTGGTGAAGAATCATTCGGATACATGCCTGGTGACTTTACACGAGACAAAGATGCCGTATCGGCATGTAGTGTTATGGCTGAAATTGCAGCTTGGGCTAAGGATCAAGGAAAAAATCTATTCGATATCTTAAAAGAAATTTACATTGAATATGGATTTTCTAAAGAGAAAATGATCTACATTGTTCGTGAAGGATTACAAGGATCTCAGGAAATCAATCAAATGATGCATGATTACAGGTTTAATACACCGAAAGAAATTAATGGATCAAAGATGATTTTAGTGAAAGATTATACTACCAGAAAAGCCACCAATCCTATTACTGGTGAAGCTACCGATCTTGATTTTGAAACAACTGCAGATGTTTTACAATTCTATCTTGAGGATGGAACTAAGATTTCTGTGCGTCCATCTGGAACAGAACCAAAAATCAAATTTTATTTCGAAGTTCGTGAGAAATTAAATTCTCTTAATGAATTTTTTGTTACAGAAGAAAAAGCAAATAAAAAAATTGATGGAATAATAGATTCTTTAAAATTAAACTAATAAATTTAGGGTAGCATAAAAGCTACCCTACACTTATTCTAACCTATGGACAGTAAAAGAACCATTCTCTCTGTTGACGATTCACCAATCAACAACAAACTAATCGAGGCATATTTTAGACGCGAATACAATGTCATATCGAAGGAAAGTGGACAGCAAGCGCTTGCTTGGTTGGAAACAAATATTCCAGATGTGGTTTTGCTAGATATCATGATGCCCGTTATGGATGGAATTGAGGTTCTTGAGCGTATTCAAGCAAATGAGAGGTTAAGAGAAATTCCCGTAATTATGGTTACGGCAAAAACGGAAATGGAAAGCATTAAAGCTACTCTTAGCTTAGGTGCTCAAGATTACGTAAAAAAGCCAATTGACTTTACTGAGTTGCAAACAAAGGTTCTGATTGCTTTTCAGATAAATGAACAAAAACAAGAAATTTCAAAATACAAATCATATTACGATATTCACCAAGGTATGATTCATGCTCAGCGAATTCAAAGATCGATTCTTCCTGATGCTGAACATTTCAGAAGACTATATCCAAAATCTTTCATAATCAACCTGCCAAAACATGTCATCGGAGGTGATTTTTATTGGATACAACAAAGCTACAACAAAAAAAGTATTGGACTTTTTGATTGCACCGGACATGGTGTTCCTGCAGCTATGTTAACCATAATGGGTCAGATGGAACTTCATACCTTATCTCAAAATGGCAATGAAGTTAATGCGGAACAAATTTTTTCTCTTTTAAGTCGAAAGTTTAGTAAAGTTTTAAATACCTCTGCAGATACGTACACTCAACATGATGGTATGGATGGTGTATTTTGTTCGATATATCCACAAGATAATATTCTTGAATTTGTTGGTGCGAAAAGAGCACTTGTGATTATTCGTGAAAACAATACTCAATTAATTGTAGACAATCTGGATACTGAAGCAAAATTATCTAGCTCAACTCATTCTCTTTTTGAAGTTTCCGGAGATAGAAATTCTATTGGAAAAGAATCTGAATTCGTAGAATTTACCACTAAAAAAATCAAAATACATTCTGGAGACAGAATTTTCCTTTACAGCGATGGAATTACAGATCAATTAGGTGGAGACCAACAAAAAAGATTAAAGCGAAAGCAGTTTTACGAAAAACTTCTTGAAATACAAGGAAAATCTATCAATCTTCAAAAATCAGATATCTTTAATTGGCTGGAAAAGTGGAAACACAGCAATGAACAAACCGATGATATTTTAATGATTGGTATTGAGATTTAATACTCTTCCTCATCAGGAAAAAAATCTTTTTTAAAATTTACCAGAAAAAGCTTTTCAGTAGCTCGTGTTAATGCTGTATACAGCCATCTGTAATATTCTCGGTTAAGTAATTCATCCGTTAAATACCCCTGGTCAACAAAAACAGCTTTCCACTGCCCTCCTTGTGCTTTATGGCAAGTTACTGAATAAGCAAATTTCACTTGCATGGCATTAAAGAATTTATCATTACGAACTTTTTCGAATCGCTTCTTTTTTATTTTTATATCGGCATAATCCTCTGCCACGGCAAAAAACAATTTCTTGTTCTCTTCATAACCCAATGATGCTGTTTCAATATCCAAAGTATCCAGCATGATCATTGTATCCAATTCTACATCATCATAATCAGGAAAGCGCACAGTCACCTCTGCATACCTAAAACCATACATTTCAATATGCTTTTTAATCCGAACAATTTCAATGATATCTCCATTGGCAATAAAATCAAGATTTTCGATATCGTGTGCCCAAAAATAATTGTTCTTCACAACCATTAATAAGTCTCCCACTGATATTTCCTCTTCACGATAAAGAACAGTATTTCGAATCCCCTGATTGAATCGATTCGCTCTCTTATTAGATCGACTTATTACAATTGTATCCTCGACACCATACTGGTAATGAGCTGATGATATTTCTTCAATTAAATCGGCACCAGTAATCTTAAATACATCTGGAAATTGATTTGTTGACAAGGCTGGAAATCCATCTTGATTCTCCCTTAACATTTTTCTCAATTCGGTCGCATTCATTAAAATGCCAGATTCTTGATTTTGACGAACAACTTGAGTTAAGGTTAACTCCTCAATTCCATAATTATAACAGGCACGCAACTCTTCCGGATCAAGAGCAGGACTAATATCTAAACCAACAGGAGGTAACTGAGCAGAATCTCCTACCAGTATCAATTTGCAATTTTTACCTGCATAAACATATTCTATCAAATCGTCTAAAAGACAACCCGAACCAAACACACTAGCTTCAGGAGAATAGTTAGAAATCATAGAGGCTTCATCCACCAAAAAGACAGTATTATTGTGCAAATTTCTATCCTTTACAAAAACACCATCTGCATCAGCCAATGATTTTTGTCGATATATTTTTTTGTGAATGGTAAAAGCAGACTTTTTAGAATATTGACTTAGCACTTTCGCCGCTCGACCTGTAGGTGCTAAAAGAACCGTTTTTATCTTTAAATCGCCTAATGTTGAAGTAAGGGCACTAACTAAAGTTGTTTTTCCTGTTCCGGCGTATCCTTTTAATAAAAAAATTTTTTTCTCAGAATCCTGAATTACAAAATCAGCTAAATCAACTATAGCCTTAGTTTGATCACTAGTTGGAGCGAATTTAAGATGCTCCCTAATCATATCGGCAAGGTGATTTTTTATCATTTCTGTTAAATTTTAATGGATATAAAAATAGCCAAATAGATTTTTTTTTTAAATTTGCAGACAAACTTACACAAACTAATAAGAATAAAAATGAAAAAAATCTTTCAAATCTTACTATTCATAGCAATTATTGCACTTGCTTACTTAAGCTACCAAAGTATTAACAAGCCACTTGAATTTGGTAAAATCCAGGAGCAACGTTACGAAAGAATTATCGATCAATTGAAAGATATTCGCAAAGCACAAGGAGCTTATAAAGAAGTTAATGGTAAGTACACTGGAAGTTTTGATACATTGATTAGCTTTATCAAGACTGACTCAATGCCTTTGATCAAATCTATTGGTTCTCTTACTGATGAGCAGGTTGAAGCAGGTATGACTGAAAAAGAAGCTGTTAAAAAAGGATTCATTACTCGTGATACTATTAAAATTTCAGCTCTTGACACTATTTTTGGAAAAGAATATGCGATTGAGAATTTAAAATACGTTCCTTTCACTAAAGGACAGCATGAATTTAAATTAGGAGCTGGTGTTTTCATAACAGGTTCTCAAGTTAAAGTTCAGGTTTTCGAAGCAAGAGTTTCTAACATGATAATTTTCGAAGATATCTTTGAAGAGTATAGTGAAGAAATTAAAGAATTAAATGGTAACCGTATTCGTTTGAACAAATACCCAGGCTTAATGGTAGGTTCTCTTGAAGAAGCTAACAATAACGCAGGAAACTGGGAGTAATCCTTTACTATATGGACGACCTAGTATTTGTTGAGTCTACATTTGATAAAAACAAAACTGAAGAATATAATTTATCCATCCGAGTTGGCTCGGATGGATTTTCTTTTTCTATACTCAACGGAAATAAAAAATGTTTGGCATTAAAACGCTTTCAAACATTCGATCAGAACTCAACAATTGAAACTCTTAATTCATTTAAAGAGCAAATTCGAAACAACGAGTTACTCAATTTAAAATATAAAACAATTTCAGTTTTATGGGTCTCAAACAAATCTGTTCTGATACCAAATGAATTTTATTCCGAGCAATTCGCTTTTGAAAGTTTTCAGCTCTGTCATGAATTATCAGAAGAGGAAGTGTTAGAGCAGAATAATATTTCAGCTTTAGAATCGTATTGTGTCTTTTCTATACCTAATAACTTCAAGGAAGTACTGATACAACAATTCTCAACAGTTAAATTCTATCATCACACTTATCCTTTTTATTCATGTGCTATTAAAGAAGAACCACATGATAATAATCCAAATATTTTTGTAAACATTCAAAAGAGTTTCTTTCATATCATCATTCCGGATAGAAACAACAAACATTTCATTAACAGTTTTTCGTACACCGAAGATTCAGATTTAGCTTATTACATTCTTAATGTTTACAAACAACAAAAGCTAAACAACGAAAGAAGTAAGCTAATAGTAGATGGACTGATACAAGAAGAAAGTAAATCCATACAATTGCTAAAAAAATACTTGACCCATGTAGAGGTTAAACTCCTTCCCACGGAACTGAGAATAAAAAATGCCATTCCCCATAAGGAATACAATCAATATATTAATCTAATAAATTTATCCAGGTGCGAATAGTAAGCGGGACACATAAAGGTAGAAGGATAACTCCGGATAAAAGTTTCAAGGCACGACCTACAACCGATTTTGCCAAAGAAAATCTATTTAATGTTTTGAATAACATGATAGATTTCGAAGATTTAAGCGTATTAGACCTATTTGGAGGTACAGGTGGTATTAGTTATGAATTTGCATCGAGAGGTGCAGAAAAAATAATTTGTGTAGAAAAAAATCATCGCCACTTTGCATTCATTCAAAAAACGATTGAAGAACTAAAGTTTGAACAAATACTTCCTATTAAATCCGATGTTTTTCGCTTTGTAAAATCCTGTCGTCAGAAATTTGATATGGTTTTTGCAGATCCTCCATTCGATATGAAAGGTATAGATAGTATCCCAAATTCTATTCTGGAAAAAGAATTATTAACTGAAAATGGTCTTTTAATTGTTGAACATGGTTCAGCAAATGACTTCTCAGCACATCCATCTTTTTTTGAAAAAAGAACCTATGGGAGTGTGAATTTTAGTTTCTTTAAGTTAAAGAAGTAGCAAGTTGAATACCCTGTAAAAAAAAAGCATTTTTTTTACTTGTCGTAACATCCTCAAAACCGCTATATTACTGACTTAAGCTAATATTTCACTCAAAAAAACACACTTAGATATTGCAAGTCAAAAAACTTGCATTATCTTTGCATCGCTATCAAAAAAACAAGGTCTGGTAGTTCAGTTGGTTAGAATACATGCCTGTCACGCATGGGGTCGCGAGTTCGAGTCTCGTCCAGACCGCTAAGAAGAAAAACGTTCTTTACATTATTATTTTTTGGTCCGGTAGTTCAGTTGGTTAGAATACATGCCTGTCACGCATGGGGTCGCGAGTTCGAGTCTCGTCCGGACCGCCAAAAAAGAAAAGTATTTATATTATTTTG
>Ga0209692_10001969_pt1 | contig 24683 bp, 10 predicted proteins | sample tdDd472_FD_187129 | JGI IMG/M metagenome (GOLD analysis project Ga0209692, IMG submission 187129) | Marine sediment microbial communities from the Atlantic coast under amendment with organic carbon and nitrate - tdDd47.2 (SPAdes)... | ecosystem: Environmental > Aquatic > Marine > Coastal >... | reverse complement strand
CGATATGGTTAGAGATGGAAGTGAAATAAATCAGTGGGAAGAATATCTTAACGAGACCTTTGAAGTTTCCAGAAGCGTTCCCATTATGCCAGTTATTGGAAACCACGACGATGGCCCGGGTGAAGGTAACGGACAAAATGTAACAAGGATTTTCCCTACTCCAAGTAATAATGATGAAAACAATAAAAGCTACTACTCCTTCGAATACAACAATGCATTTTTTGCTGTAATAACCAACCATGACACCGATCCAGCGGTTCAGGCAGCTTGGCTTGATACACAATTGAAGGCAACGAGCGCAATGTGGAAATTTGTTTTTGTACACGAACCGTTTTTCACCTGCCCTGCTCTATTCGGACTTTTGGGACATGAATCTGACGAATCTAATGTTGGAAAATACTATTTTGAAGTTTTTGAAGACAATAAAGTAGATATGGTCTTCACCGGACATAACCATATGTACGAAATGTTCAAACCAAACAACACAGCAGGCTTTATAGACGACCCTTCACTTGGAACAATACATATTACCACAGGCGGTGCTGCTGAATCAGAAGCCATCGCAATGATGATAGAGCCGGCTTTATTTTGCGAGGGACGTATCAAGCAAAGTGATAACATTCACTTTCTAAAAATTGAGATTGATAACAACAATCTGGTACTTAAATATTTCCCACGAGGCAGACTTGGTGGTGCACCTGCTCCGCCAGAAGTACATTACACAATTACAAAACCCGAAACAGTTGACTGCTCTATTGTAGAACCACCTGATGGCGACATGGACGATGACATCGAGGGAAGTGAAATTTCTGATGGTGATGAAAGTGAACTGGAACAGGAGATTGAAGAAGAGTTAGAAGAAAAAGAAGCAGAAGTTTCCGAAGAACCAGATGGCGATGAAGAAGAAGACACCAAATTGTGTACTCCAGAAGAAATTACCTGTAGCGGTAATGACGTTGTTCAGTGCGATAATACCGGAACTATTTGGGGTCTTGTGGAAAAATGCGGTGAAGCTGGTTGTACTGCTGGTGCCTGCAATGAAGCTGTTGAAGATGGTGATACTGATGTTAATGAAACCGCTGACGTGGCAGAAGAAGATACACAACAGCCTCCTGCAAATTCAGATAGTGGTTGCCAACAACAAGGCGGAAATGCGACTGCAATGGCGATTTTGCTTTTATTGTTGTCCATGTTGGCTTTGAGACAAAAACTTCTTGTGCATAACAACAAATAAACAGGCTTCCATCTGTAAAAATACTGACAGAAATTAAAAGCCATCTCAGAAACTAATTACAGTTCTGAGATGGCTTTTTTCATTTATATGCCAACTAGAGATTCATTTAATCCCTCAAAACCATACTTTTTCACCACAACAAATCCAGTACTAATCATTTTTTATGCTTACATTTTATAAACAATGACCGATCATACATATATATGTTCTGCGATAAGCGATTTTTATAAATATGCAATTGGGTGATTATTGCATTTCCGTTCTTTTCATATCACCATTTTTTTTTGATCACTGACAAAAAATCACAATGTCTTCCAGCCATTATCAAGCTTTATGGCTGATTGTTTTGAAATAAATTTTTACTACATTGTAATTAAGGGTGGTGCAGATTGCAAACGGCATAAACTGGAAAAGTTAAGAGACCAAGAAAAACGTGTTGCTTGGTATTTTTAAATCAAAAATCTATTTTTCAGGCCATACGCAATAAGAGGTTAAAGGAAATAAACATGTCTATGGACATAAATAAACACATTCTAGTTGTCGACAGTGATGAAAACATACATAAAGAATATAAGAATATTCTTGTAAACAACTATCAAGGCAAAATTACTGAAACAAAAGCAAACGATGAAGCAGGCCCCCTTATAAATCAGTATCAGAATTTTACAATAGATTTTGCTTTCGATGGAAATGAAGCTCTAAGAATGATTGAAAAAGCCAACCTAAAGACCACACCTTATGCAATGGCTTTTGTAAATGTTGGAGTTTCACCAAAGTTTACTGGTTTGAAAACTGTTGAAAAAATTGCAAATATCGACAAAGAAATACAATTTGTCATATATTCTGATGCTTTTGACTACTCACTAGCAGATATCTCTTCTAAAATTAACGCAATCGACAGGCTATTATTTCTTAAAATGCCATTTGGCGAAATTGAAGCACAACAAATGGCCATTTTGCTATGTGAAAAGTGGAAACTTAACAAAATGGCCAAGATCTCAGTCAACAAGCTTGAAAAAATGGTTGAAGACAGAACTTCCATGTTGCAGCAGGTAAAACAGGATGCTGAAATTGCCAGTAGAGCTAAAAGCGAATTCCTGGCCAACATGAGCCATGAAATAAGAACACCAATGAACGGTGTTATTGGCATGACACACCTTCTTTTAAAAACTGATCTGAATGAAGAACAAAAACAATTAACCACAACAATTCGTACAAGCGGTGATCTATTATTATCAATAATTAACGACATCCTTGATTTTTCCAAAATCGAAGCTGGAAAAATTGATATGGAAATTATTGACTTCGACCTAAGATCCACCGTGAATAGTGTACATGAAATTTTACGACTAAAAGCCCAGGAAAAAGGCTTGCTGTATACCAATGCAATCGAATCAAATGTTCCAGTCATGCTAAGTGGTGACCCGGGCAGGATACGCCAGATACTTATTAATTTGATTGGAAATGCGATTAAGTTCACTTCAAATGGTGAAGTTTCAACCAGAGTAAAGATTGTAAGCGAGACGGAAAATAAAGCCAAACTGTGCTTTAGCATAAGCGATACGGGAGTAGGAATCCCTAAAGGAAAATTACCAAAATTGTTTCATGCTTTCGAACAATCAGATTCATCAACAACTAGAAAGTTTGGGGGGACAGGTCTTGGTTTGTCGATTTCAAAGCAACTTGCCAACTTAATGGGTGGTGAAATAGGAATAGAGAGTGAGTTTAATGTTGGCTCGACATTCTGGTTCACAATTGAAATCGATAAGCAAATAGGTGACAATGATGAGATAATAATCGGTGAAACAGATATTCGCCAAAAGAAAATATTAATTGTAGACCAAAACATAGCCAACAGATCTGTTATAGTAGCCTTTCTACGGTCATGGAATTGTACAAGATATAAAGAATGTAAATCTGCTGAAGCTGCCCTGCAGGAGTTGCAAATTGCACATGTAAACAATTCACAATATGACATTATATTAGTAAACAAATTTCTTCCGGAAATGGATGGATTCAAATTTGCCAGTATATTGCGAGCAGATAGTGATTACAAAAACACCAAATTGATATTAACAACAGCATATGGAAACAGAGGAGATGCCACCAAAGCCAAGCAACATGGTCTGGATGCATACATCACGAAACCCCTAACTCCATCGAATTTATACAATGTTCTAGTTGCGGTATTTGATAATGAACCTGAAGAAAATTTCACAAACCGTCTCATTACCAAGCATATTGTTTCAGAATCCAGACAAAAGAATGCAAAAATTCTTTTAGTTGAAGATAATTTTGTAAATCAACAGGTTGCAATAGGAATCATCACAAAACTTGGCTATTCTATTGATCTTGCAACAGATGGCAACAAGGCGATTTCAGCCTTGAACAGTTCCAATTACGACTTGGTATTTATGGACATACAGATGCCCGAAAAAGATGGAATTGAAGCAACCATGGATATTCGTAAGTTGGAAAAAGGGACAGAATTACACATTCCTATTATCGCAATGACAGCTCATACCACAACTGAAGACAGGCAAAGATGTGTAGTTGCTGGTATGGACGACTACATAACTAAACCAATAAATCCCCAAGAGGTACAAAGCAAAATTTTGCAATGGCTCAATTAAAATCAACTCATTTACTTTGTTTTTAGATCAGGAGAACAGAATGCGAATATTAGTTGTAGAGGATGATCTTGTTTCCCGTCTTGTTATGACCGGTAACCTTAATAAATTTGGAACTTGTGATGTAGCAGCTGATGGCATTGAAGCAGTTGAGGCTGTTCGTTTAGCTTTGGAAGAAAATAATCCTTACGATCTTATAAGTTTGGACATAATGATGCCAAACATGGACGGACAGGAAGCCTTGGCACAAATACGTGGTCTTGAAAATAAATTCGGTGTTGTTCCGGGAATGGGCAGTAAAATACTCATGACCACAGCCTTGTCAGACATTAAAAATGTTAGCAGAGCATTTAAATCAGAATGCGATGGCTATATCACCAAGCCCATAGACATTGAAAAATTGATAGCAAAACTAGAAGAAATAGAAGCGATTTAGATATACATAAAAGCTTAGAAATACTCACATTTTTATATGCTTATAGTATATAAATTTAAATTCACTTTAACAGGACACATCAGAAAAGAATTCTGTGCCTTAAGTGTTTGGGGAAGTGTGCGCCCAGTACTGCTATGAAAAAAGCAAGTATCATCAGTACACCGGCCCACTCACCGGCAAATGAAATAAGCGACACTAGTACAAGTTTTAAAAAAATAGCTAGTCCCGCACCTTGCCTATACAAGCCGGGATGAGAAAACATTTCTGTTGCCAATAAAATTATTCCGCTTATGCCAACAAACATCCAGAAGATTCCAAGTTCGCTTTTGGGTATTCCAAACCATATCCCAGCCAAAAGCATTGAGGCTGGAAATAGATGAAGTGCTCTTATAAACACAGACCCCGTCCGTATTGCTGGTGGCAAAGCTCTCTTGGTGCCAATTCTTACTTTTTCGTCTTCTTTTTTAGTCATTGTCACTCAACTCATCAGGCAAGTAAAACTCTTTTATCACCAGGATGCAAAACTTCTCCAACTATCGAACTATATTTTAGTCCTTTACCCTTAAGTTCATCTAGCATATCTTCAGCCTTGTCAGCAGCAACTGATATTAGGAGGCCACCGGAAGTTTGTGGATCCAGTGCCAGCCACTTGAGGTTGTCTCTCAACGAAGGTAAGAATTGCACTCTGTCTTTCACAAATGCAAGGTTACGCATTGCACCACCGGGAATTGCTCCAAGATCAATAAGTTCAAGAGCTTTCGGTAAAACAGGTAATTCAGATGATTCTATTCTGAAAGTTACATCGCTGGCATCGGCAAAACGGAAGCTATGGCCTAAAAGCGCAAAACCAGTTACATCAGTAGCACCCTTTACTTTGTAGCTGTTCATGGTGTCACAGGCAATGTTGTTCAACTCAATCATAGACTCTACTGCAGGTTTTACTTCCAACTCGCTAATCATGTCGACTTTTCTTGCTCCAGTCAGAACGGCAGTACCAAGGGCCTTGGTTAATATCAATTTGTCCCCAATTTTAGCGTTTGCATTTGTTGCCAGATTTTCGGGATCAACCGTACCGGTAACAGCCAAGCCATATTTGACAATATCATCATCAATGGTATGACCGCCCATCATCAATGCACCTGCTTCATCTGCCTTGTCACTTCCACCTTTTAGCATTTGTGACAATATATCCAAACTTAAAACCTGAGATGGAAACATTACAAGTGAAAGTGCAGTTATGGGCTTGCCACCCATAGCATAAACATCCGATAAAGCATTTGCTGCTGCAACTTGTCCAAATTCGTAAGGATTATCGACCATTGGTGGAAAAAAGTCGGTAGTTTGAATCATATAAGTCCCGTCTTTCATTCGCAAAACACCAGCATCATCATGTGTTTGGGAACCCACAATGATATCCGGATGTTCAGGCAGAGGAACTGTTCCCAGAACCTTTTCAAGATCTGCAGGACTTAATTTGGCAGAACAGCCACCAGCTTCGACAAGTTGGGCAAGGCGAATTTTATCAGTCATAACAAACCTACTTCATGGAGTAATTATTTTCCCGGCATTGGTCAACATACTCAAAATATCAAACATATTGGATATTTTGCCTATTTTTTGCTTATTGGTCAGTCCAAAATAATCAAGACAGGTACCACATGCAATAACCTTAATACCTAACTTGCTAAAACCGCTAACTGCTTCCGCTGTTTTACTGCCCTCTTCCAGAAGTTTCACACCATTATGCATAAATATAGCGTGTGATGGATATGGCTCTACATCTTTGATGGTATTTAGAAACGCCAACATGAGAGCCGAACCCAGATCATCTGGCTCACCATTGCCGATTTTATCCTTGGGAATATAAATAACGCTCGGGACAGAAGTTGTATTCGGCTGCTCAATTGTACAATATTCTTCAGCTTTACCTGAATGAGCTTGTGAGCCCTTGACAATACTTAAAGTTGTAAGGCTTCCTTCCTTACTGGAAGTAACTTTCCCACCGGATTCAAGTATGAATGTTTCAACATTTTTGGCTGATGTATCATTATCAACCAGCGTTGTCATATTATCGCCCTCAGAAAGCTTATCATATATCTTCTTTGTCATTACAAGTGGTACCGGACAAAGTTTTCCTGTTGCATCTGCAATATTTTCGTTCATATTTACTCCTTAAACTATAAATAACCAGCTGTAATTACTTTTTGTCATGATCATTTTTACCATGTTCATGGTGATGGTCATGGTGATGGTGATCATGTTCATCATTGTGATTATGGTCGTGATGATGGTGATCGTGAGGTACTGCCCGTAAATGCTGAATTACATGCTCGGCATTTTTATCTTTTTCAAGCCAACCATAGTTTGCATCCTCTTTAGTATCCAAACCCTTGAAATATGGTTTGATATCCAGAACAGGAGTACCATTAAGAGCGTCGATTGGCGAAATAATCAACTCACATCCTCGGACTTCCAATAAACGAACAACCGAGAGTCCCACAGGACTTGGCCTGTTGGGTGATCTGCTTGCAAATAAACCAACATTTTGTCCATTTGCCCAGGGTGGAGAAACCTTTGATTTAACATCACTTTTTAGTCTATCCATGTAGAAAAGAACGTAAATGTAACTAAATTTTTCCAATGATGTCAGATAATCCTCGTAACCCTTGTCCAACACAATCTTGAAATCTTCAATGTTTTTTGCTGCTTTTTCGGGTGGTTGGCTGGGTGCCCAATCTTCATATGGACTGTGTATTTCTCCAATTTTTACCAGTTTCATGTTAACTCCTTACAAATCAGGAAACATATAGTTTATCATTTATTCCAGATTCGCCGATACCGCGCTAAAACCATCAAATAGCAGAATCAGAACCCTTTCTATTACGTTTATTTTCATACCATGGTGTTTATACCACCCAAATGACATTTTGTTGAAACATTTTTTAGCAGATTCGTAACAACCTTTTTTTAAGGTATTCTCAAAAGACCCAAAAATTGCCTATTTACAAATGGATAAGATTACTTATAAGAGAAAGCGCAAACTTATATAACATGTAATCACGGTTCAACACACTAAACAGACAAAAGCTTTCATCTATGTAACCATTTGATAAAACAAAGATTTGCAAGCTATATTATTTGACGCAAACATGGCTATCTGATACTATGATTTGCGTTAATCGCATGATAATTATACGGGATTTTTCTTTCGTTTTTCTGGAGACATATTTTGATTTCATCAATGTTTAGCTTTTTATATTATAGATTCTCAAAAACATTAAGTCTATGCATCATAGTCGCGATTCTTTGTTTTTTCTCCCTGGGAACACTTTCAAGTTTGCGTGCAGATGATGAATACATAACAAACTCTGAATCCGATGAAGGACTATCTCCATTCACTCAGCATGAAACCAAAATGTTTCATGATAAATACCGCTCCATGACAATGGACAAACTTATTAGTAACAAACAAAGATTAACTGATCTACAACTTTCTCTAAACGTTGATTTAAACAAGGAAAAAAACAAGGAGAAATTGAAAGATATTCGAATTAGAATCCATCGAATTCATCAAGAACTCGCAATTGTTTTGGATATTATAGAGACACAAAACGACCCCTTTGTCCTGTTGACACGATATCATAAGCCTCTGATAATTATTCTGCTATTGATAATTATCCTTGTCACAGCAAAAGTTGTAAAAACAAAACTAAAACAAAAAGCCGACCCAAACTCTACCGAGCCACCTGAACACAAAACAAAATCTACATTTGATATGGCCATTGAAAGCGCTGGACATTCCACTCGATACAACGGAGACACGCCAGACAAATACAATCAAGCTCTTCCTATTCAAGACATCCAGTCATACATTGACAATATGCTTCTGGATAAAAGCAAGTCGTACAACAGCATCATTAATTTTCTATTTTCCCAAGCAATTTACTGGCATGCCAGCGATATTCACATGCAAAGATCATCAGACTGGTTTGAAATTAAATATCGAATTGATGGCAATTTGTTTCATATCTGCTCTTTCAGTACAAACAGAGAACGCGAGTTAATTAACATTGTCAAAGTTATGTCTCAGCTGAGGTTTGATGAACATCGAGCAGCCCAGGATGGACGGCTTGAATATACACATGACAATAAGGCCTATGATTTCCGAATTTCCGTAGTTCCAATTATGGGAACAGAAAAGATCGTTGCCAGAATATTCGGCGACACACAGATTTCGTATGACCTTGACAGATTGGGACTGTCGATGTCTACCACCGAAACCTTGAAAGAAGCTATTAAGCAAAACTCCGGTCTTGTACTACTTGTGGGTCCTGCAGGGTCTGGAAAGACAACCACAATCTATTCTTCTCTTAACCATCTTTTGAAAACCAAAAAAGGCTTAAACATTAACACGCTGGAAGATCCGGTTGAACATGTAATAGAGGGAGTAACTCAGATACAAATCAACCCGATAAAGGATCTCACCTTTGAGAGCGGTCTGGCCAACCTGCTTCGTCAAGATCCTGAAGTAATTATGATCGGCGAGATAAGAGAACCCGAAGTTGCAAAAACGGTAGTAAGAGCAGCCTATACAGGGCATTTGGTAATCAGTACTGTTCATAGTATTTCAACTGTTGGAGCAATTGACAGGTTACTGGAACTTGGCGTCGACCCCTACAACCTGCACAACTCGCTTATTGCGGTTCTGTCCCAGAGGTTGGTCAAACAAGTATGCGTCCATTGCATGGAAACATACGATCCGCCAGCAGATCTGTTGGAAAGAGTCAAACCTGTTGTAGACCTAACAAATACCATCTGGAGAAAAGGTAAAGGTTGCGACCAATGCATGGGCTCCGGTTATAGTGGTAGAATTGTCATTGAAGAATTATTGCATATCACTCCCAAAGAGCGAGAAAAACTTATTTCCATCAACGATAGAAACGACCGACGAATTCTACTTGAAGAAATGATTAACCACAATTTATTTGAAGATGGTGTTAACAAGGCCACTGCCGGTCTTACGACATTGGAAGAAGTATTTGATGTTCTTGGCGAAAGGGCTGTTGTCAAATAGTTTCCCACAAACAGGAGACAATATTGCCTGAAGAGAATACAAAAAACAATAACAACCACGAGCCAGAAAAAGCCACGACCCAAAATGTGAATATATTCAAAGTAACTGGCAGAGCAACAAAATCAGTCCTGAAAATATTTTTAAAATGGATAGTCTTTCCAATATTTTTATTGCTAACACTGTTATTACTTATCCTTACATTCTTCCCATTCAATTCAATTAAAAACTACTCGCTTGAAACTTTTGGTGGAATAGATCCTGAGATTGTCAGAATCGGGTATCTTGATTTTTCAATATTCTCAGGTTTGAACATCGATGATGTTGAAATAGCAGCTACTGAAGGTTTTAAAAAACCACTGCTAACAATAAACAAGATACAACTGGAATATTCCATTTGGGATATTTTTTCCAACGAATTTCACATCCATAACATACTTATTGATTCGCCACATGTAAATTATCTGGCAAACAAGAAAACAGATAATATAACAGCGTTTCTTGAAACACTTCCGAAAAGCGATGCACCAACTACTGTTGAAGACATTGAGGAACCATCGGACACTACAGAAAAGTCATCGTTTAAAATTGTCCTGCATAGTTTCAGTATTAGTAACTTCACTGCCTATGCCAATGATGGCAACCATGTAATCGACTTTAATCACCTGAATCTTGCAATTAACGGATTTTTCTCTGAGATTTCCAGTCACTTTGACGTTAATGTTAAAATAGCAAATCAAAATTCAGAAGGTGCTAACCTGCATTTTGAGCAAAGTAATCCCCAAAAAGTTCTGACGGACTTTTCTGTAAGTATGGATACAAAACTTGCAGCAGACAATGTACTAAATCCTACCATCAAGATCCAACATCAACTAAATATTGCAAGCAAGAAAATAGAAACGGATTGGCCAATAGATCCAATAAAGATCACAAATACAATAATTGCGAATGCAAGTATGGCTGATGATAAGGCGACACTTGAAACTTTGACATTATCCTTCAATGAACATGAGATTATAGATCTAGTTGCAAAACTAAACGGTTTACTAGAACAAAACAATTTATCTGCCACCTTAAAAAAGTTGAGCTTACCACTTGACAAACTAGCACCGTATGCCAAAGCTCTGGATAATCGAATTGATTTTGGTGGCAACTTTTTAGTTAAAAACTTGAACGTAAACGCTGATGTACCAAAGGTGTTAAATAAAGGTCTTCCTGAAACGTCAGGAATGATCTCGCTCAACCAAATCTGGCTTGCCTATAAACCAATGAATCTGCACATCAAAGGCATTAATTCAATAATAAATATCAAAACTTCCTCCAATCCAACTACAGATACAAATCGGGCGATCAATTCAAACGGTGATTTTTCCATTCGTCAGATATCATCTGACTTTGGAGATATTTCAAACTTAAAACTAAAGTTCGACGCTGGTGCAGACTCCATTGCTGTAAGTGATGCCGGATCTTCTCTTAGCCTAAGCATAGATAAAATACAATATCAGGATGATAGCATTGGCACAGCAGAACTGGATCTTAAACTCAACACAAGAGCAAGGGTAAATCTTGTAGATAGCAAATTCATAATCGACAAATTGGACATAGCCGTTAAAGACACTTTGCTGGCAAGTTTTTCAATGGAAACTGAATTAGACCTTCAAAAACAGCTGGTCAATTTTGTGAAAATGAATTTCAAATTAAAACCACTTGATTTGAACAAACTACTTGCTCTCGTACCATCTGGCATAAAAGCAAGTATTCCCAAGTTTGAAATGACCGGGAAGCTTACAACTGCCTTATCTGCAAACAGCACTAAGCCTTTTTCGTTTAATATAAAAGACCCAATGAAACTGCCAGTAGTTTTTACTAACAGTATTCAAATGAACAATTTAAATTTCTCGTATCCGGATCAAGCCCTAGAAATAAAAGCAGGTAGACTTGAATTCAAAACTAAAGGCAAGCCCCGAAACTTCTCCACCTCAGGCAACATCGCTATCAGCTCCATTTTAAAAAACGATTTGGAACTTAATATTAAGGATATTGAAATACCGCTAGAGATCAAATTTACTCCTTCAAGAATAGACAACAAACTCGAACTGTTAATTTCTCAACTAAACAGCGCCAAAGAAGTAATTACAATTAGCGACATAAAGCTTTCAATTATTTCTATTGTCAAAGGTTCTATTCTTGATCAGGCATTCAGTAAGGTTGAAAGCAATATAGATTTTAACTGTAATGAAATTGTATCCGCCAAAACAGAAACTGCAACATTAACAAAGCCCAAACTTTCTTTGAAACTAAAGCATCTTGCAAAAGCTAAAATCACCAAAGTCAAAATGTCGTCATCTTTTGATACTTTGAACCTGAAAAACAACAACCTGTCTTTAAATAACTTTTCACAGAATCTAAATGGAAATATCGAAGGAGTAGAACTTCCACTTACGGCTGAAGCTGATTTACACCCAGACCGAATTTCAATTACAAACACCATTACCCTTGCCAATCTGAACAAACCTGACACACTTCAACACAGCCTTGAATCTTCAAGTCTAAATGCGTCATTAACACTTGAAGATCTGCAGTCAATAAGTTTGAAAGAGTTTAACTTAAAGGTTCCTGGCGTAGGTTTGAACTTTCTGGCAAGTGGCAATGTAAGTAACTTGCAAACCACTAAAAATATTTTTGTTGATTTCAAAACCACTTTTCCTTCTTTTACTCTTGATACCAAAGCAATTATTGACAACAGGAAAAACAACAATCTATTGGAAAATTTATACGTTAGTGGTCTTGCAGGAATTGAACTAAAAATCACATCTCTACCCAACTCAATTTCAAAACTTGAAGGAAAGCTAATCGCTGATAACTTCAATTTCAAAGCTAATTCTACTAAAACAATCATAAATGATGATAAAACAACAACCACTACAGATACCACAATTGAAATAAATGATTTTGACACCAATGTTCCGCTCATTCAGCTTATTGACTTAAAGAACAAAACTTTAGTCAAATCCGACATTGATATCTTCAAATCGCAGTCGCGAAACATTTTATACGAAACGATGCGGACCTACATGCAGCAACAGGCAAACTTCCAAATTGATACTGTCTTGTGGAAGCAAAAAACAAACAATGTTGTGAAAGAGTTGAAAGCTAATGACATTTCATTGGATATTATTTATCAGGATAACACTTTTGCAATAAACCGAATGTATGTCTCTCTTCTCGGTGGTGGAATAACTGGAGCATTACAGGTACATATTGCTTCCATGTTCCCAGATCCACTTGATGTTCATGTTCATTTTGAAAACCAGATTACCGGATTAAATCTGGCTTATCTCACATCAAAAGACAGCAAAACGGTCACCTCTGAAACAGAATTTTCCTCGCTAATCAAACTAAACTTTGGTCTTGCTGACAGGTTTGTCGAAGGTAATGTGGACATAACGAGACTTTCTTTAGCTCAGCTTGATGAAATGCTCATCTTCCTTGATCCTGAAGAAGAAGATCCCAAGGTGCAAAACAATCGAGATTTCATTAATAGCTGGTATATAAAAATGCTTGATCCTGAAGTAAGCCTTGTTTCAATGTGGATAAATTATGGCAACCTGAATATGGATATAAATATGAATGCATGGTTTTTCCTCGGCACAATTTTGCAGAACACACTTGAAAAAAACAAAATCAGACGATATGACATAGTTCCCATTTTAAACACATTTTTGCCAACGAAAGATCCAACAAAAGTCGCAAAACAGAAAAGCAAATAACGATTACCATTGGGAGATCAGGCAATGAACAAATATATTGCAATTTACACATTCTTTATAACTTCACTTTTTATTTTTACTTCCTGCGTAACTATAAAAATGGTATCGGTGGATCAGAAAACAGAACTTGAAAATCAAATTTTAGGATCAATTAATAGTCTTCAAGAAGATCTTATTTTGGTTTCATCCATACGTGGTGAGGGTTCAAACTACAATGCTATTTCACCTGCCCATAAAGAAGCCTTGTATTCGGTTATGAATCGTCAATACAATCTTGATGATGTAAACACACTAAAGCGTCAGGGGATAGCAGGTGAAAAACTGAATGGTCTACTCTTCATGTTTGAGACAGAACAAACAAAAAACAGCAAAACTTTTGACTCGTTTGCCCGTAGGATAATTTCAGAAGAAAACCATGATAGATCAGTAATTATGAAACGCGTAATAGCTGTCAACCCAAACTTAAGTGCACGCGATGAACCACTGATACAGAATATTATGTATAAACTAAACCTACAAAGCAGCCCCATTGAAACCAAGGCACAAACTACCTCCGGTGAATGGGAAACATTATCCGATACAAAAAAGCAACCGTAAACCGGTATAAATATGAAAAACATATTATTCCAAAATCTTTTATTTTTCCTTTTAGTCACTCTTGGCTTTTCTGCATGTTCGACTAATTATTTTTCAAAACCAGATGTGCTGGATTCCTTCCAGCTTTCAGATAATAAAGCAAAAGCACATGTGGCTGTAGCTCTGACTGACGCAAGCTCTGATGAGTTATATGGACGCCTTTCACCTGATGGACGATCATTGATCTATTCCAGCAATCAGAAAGGCAACCTTGATATCTGGATAAAAGACCTTAGTAGCGGTCTTCCTCGAAGAATTACCTCTCATATGGCAAAAGATCAAATGCCTGTTTTCAGCCCTGACGGCAAGCGCATAGCATTTGTTTCAATGCGTGATGATGTTAAGGGTGATATCTACCTAATAGATTCTGACGGTGAAAATCTTACAAAGCTTACAAACAGATCAACAGGCGATAGTTATCCAGTATTCTCGCCTGATTCAAATTCGATTTACTATGTAATAGGCAATGATGATGATTCTTATATAGCAAAGCTAAGTCTTACTTCAGGAAAAAGCACCCAAATTTCAATGCATGGAGCCACACAACCCTCAATCAGTTCTAACGGCGAATTAATAGCCTATGTGAAAAAAGATAAACATGGCATTAATAACATTTGGATACAAAACTTAAAATCGGGTAAAAAGATAATACTGGCTACCTCTGGTTTCCACTGTGGATTCCCAACTTTTTCAACAGATGGACAATCTTTATTTTTCAGTCGTTTCTTTGATACAGAAGAAAATACTCATTTATCAGGCAATGAAAATGCTAGCATTTTTAAATTTCCACTTAATTCTTCTTTTACAAAAGGAACCAAACAACATTTCCAGCAAATATCATCTGGCAAACATACTCATCTGTTCTTGCAGGCCCATAATGCAGGAATATTATATACAACAAAATTAGACAAAAATCTGGATGTAATGCTTCTCTCACCCAATGGTGAAGTGCCAGTTTTCAATAGTGCAGAACAACAACTTAAATATGCGTTACAACTGGAAAACAAATATGACCAACTTCTAGCCCTTTCCTACCTCTCAAATTTCCCTGGTTCAGAGGAATACCAACAAGCCTTATACCTATCATCCAGGATATATCTCGATCTTGACTTATACCAGAAACAAAAAAAGCAGCTAAAGAGTTTAATCAAAATACCAAATGCATTAGGGAATTGGCAAGGTCTGGCGATGGTCGACATGGCAGTATGGGATGTTGAATACACCAACAAGAACACAGCCAAAACCGGAATCAAGGTAAGCCAGGCTCAATTGGAAATAGTATTCAACAAACTATCTTCAATTACGAACAATTCATCTTTAAGCAAACATGTGGTTGCATATGCCTATCTGAAAAAGGGTGATTCATTCTCGCTTTCCGGTAAAGATTTTGAAGGAATAGCCAATTATGAAAAGGTGATTAAAGACTACCAGGATCAAACCTCTCTTGTAATACAGGCAAAAATAAAACTAGGAGAAATCTACAGCCAATTACGAACATTGGATCTTCAAGTTGCTCACTACATATCTTTATTTGACAACTATCCAAATGAAGAGCATTGGTTAAGAATTGCCATAAACCATATAATTGATGAATACAGGCAGTTTATTACAAGCCAACTAAGTGTTGACAATTTCATAGATACTGACAACAGCAAATTTTCAAACGATCAGAAGAACCTTCTTTTAATTGATCATCTGCGAAACCTAATCGACCGTCACCCTGAATCAAAACTGTTGGGAGCAGTCGTACAATATAAAATGGGAACGCTATACAAAGATCTTGGCAAACTGGATCTGGCTATTCATGCGATGAAAAACGTTATTAACTCTTACCCATCACAAAAAATGGAAGTGACAAACGCATCTTTTGCCCTTGGCGAATACACCTTGGAATATTCAGAAGAACTCCGCCACGATGGGCGTTACAATGAAGCAGGCTACTATTATGGTGAAGCCATTAGATACTATGAAAACATTATGAAGATGTACCTTAAAACAACAAAAATATACAAACGTGCAAAAAACAATTTTATTTCTCTTGGTCTTCTCAAAGCATCTCAAGAAGAATTTGAGAAAGACTATACTGCATCAAAAGCCAGCTATAGCACCATTATTAAGTTAGCTCCAGATGTTATTCAGGCGCATAGAAAACTGATTGAGTTTGCATTCAAATATGGCCAATCAGAAGAAATTAAAAAAGAATATGAGAACAAAGTAAAGAATGATCCCCACAACTATATCTGGCAATACTGTCTTGGCTATATTGGACTTTGGAAAAACAATCTTACTGAAAAAGATCTTGATAAAGCAGAGGCCCGTCTTCAAATTTCTAAAAATTTAAACAGCCAAAATCCATTTGTTTATTTATCTTTAGGCTGGATTAACGAAATGCGCGAATTGTATCTTGGAAGATATGGCGAAGGATTAATTGAGGATGCAATAGCGGCTTATGACACTGCATACAATCTGAACGACAGAAATATTAACATACAGTTTGAAGCTGATTGTTTACTAAATCTCGGCAATAGTTTTTCACATATTGGCAACACATGGGGTCAGGCTTATTCTTTTTATCATCAACGACTGGCAATCAATTTACAGTTTACTAACAAAACCCGAAAAACTGTATTTTTACTCAACCTTGGCAGAGCCGCTTTCAATCTCGATAAAAATGATGAAGCCGCCAAGCATTTCGAAGAGGCTCTTTTACTCGCTGAATCTTTGAATTTAACTCAACTTCAAGCAGAGTTGATTGCCAGACTTGCTTTGAATTATCAATCTCAAAAAGCATACGGAACCTCAACACAAAATTTCGAAAAATCTATAGAACTATATAATTCTGTAGACAAACAGATTTCAACAATACCTTTAATGAGATCCATAGCCTTTAACCACTACCACGCGGGTAACAAACAAGAAGCTATCGGCATGTTAGATAAAAGTCTTGATGCGCTTATGTCTTACGGTGCTATCGACAGAAATGATTTCAGTCGTATCACCACTTCACCAAACATGTCACTATCTCCCTTTGGCTTCAATAAAGATAGAGAGCATGAAGCCCACATGGCTTTATACAACCTAATATTAAATGATATGCAGCAGCTTAAAAACAGCAGTAAGTATCTTGAACAGCAAGCATTTTCTTTGGACAATTGGCTTGCACAATATAATGAAGACCTCGATATCATGCGAGCAGTATCGACTGTAGAAAACCGCAAAGCTATTCTTTCAAACAATCTCGGCAAAAAACAAACAGCTCTTGAGTCTTTTAATAAAGCCTATCTCCATTATGAAAAAATCCAATCCACAGATCTTGACGCTGAATCAGATATTATAAAAAGCAGTCCGCTGGAAAAACGTCACCATCATTTAAGTGAGCTGGATAAAAACTTGATGGTAAGCCTTACTCAATATGATTTTGTTCGTCAGATGAAAAACCTAAACTCTGCTTCTGAGCTTCTCTTTAAATCTACTTCCTTTGATTCAGTCACATATGTACAAGACTTGAACCTGCTGTTATCACGTCTTGAGAACTGCCTTACTAGATACAAGGCAATTCAATCTACAAACGAAGAACCTTTTATAGACAAAAAAACCATCTGGAAGCTTAAAAACAATCTTTCTCTACTTGCCCTCAGACAATTCGAAAATAATATAAACCTAAAATCCAAGGCAGATAACAGCAAGAACAATCCAGTCGAACGATTGGCAAATGAAACTCGATATTTGAGACTTTCAGTACAAAATTTAAAAGAGGTCATAAGAGAAACAGCCATTCCTGATATTGAAGAGAGAACAGAAGATACAATTTATCAGTATAGTGAATTAAGAACACACCTATCAGCTTTATTAAATCTAGCTCAGATATTCATCAACTATAAAGTTGATTCACTCCCCTCTGAGCAGGGTAATCAAGAAAACAAAGCTCACATGTTACTAAACAGAGCTAAAAAGATTTGCAGTTCCTATACGATTGATGATTTATGCCTTGTAGCCGACGTAGAACTTGCCCAGTTAACAGGCAACAAGAATCTAATGGATGCAACAATAAACACCTATCTTGATACTCCTACTCAAATACTTGGCACAAGATATCTTGAATCTGCTGATGTTTTTCGTAACAAGATTTTTAATCCAGCAATAAAAGAAGCTCTAAAAGATAAAAATTGGACAAAGGCTTTTTTGCTTATTGAGCAGAAAAAACAAAAAATGGTAACAGATGAATTTGCCAAACTGAAGCTGAATGCAGATTCACCTGATATAAAAAAGAAATTAAAAAATATTTCTCTTGCACAAGAACAACTGGAAAATGCTGTTTTTAATCAGACTATTACCGGACTCACGGATGATTCGATAAAAAACAATTCGATTATTGAAAAACAAAAAGTAAAACTGAAAAAAGCTATAGAAGATCTGCATTTTTTATCTGAGCGTATATATAACATTATCAAACCTAAAAGTTTTAAAATCGCCGATCTTCAACAGATACTTTCAAAAAACCATGCCATAGTGAGCCTAAATATACAGAATCATATATCCTATGTTTTTCTTTATAATGGTAAAACTGTGGATGGCTATAAATTAAAAATTCCAGAGAATGTGTTAAAGGGTTCTTTTAGATCAAACAGCGATAGCCAAACTGATAACGATTTTAAAGCTACCAATACTTTAGTTTCCTATATCAGAGACTCACTTGGAGACAAGCTGAAACAATTTGAAACCATCTATTATGACACAAACCAAATATCAGAAAACTTTCCAACCAACCTTCTGCAACCAAACGCTACTGCAATTAAATACTCATCAGTATCTGGACTTATTAAATCATATAGCAACAAAAATCTATACCGCAAAAAAGGGCTTATCACACTTGATAAAACCTTCGCAGATTTCCCTACATTCAAGTCACAAATGACTGAACTTGCCTTTAACAACAATTTTGATTTGGCAAGCTATCCAAACACTTTTATCAAACAGGTTTTACCTTACTTTTCAAACAGCAGCATTATGATCTTTAATCAACCTCTTGATTTTGAAGGTGATTCATCAGCCAACATCTGGCTTAAATTCAACGAAGAAACTAAAGGCTTCGGCCACTATGCTTTTTATCAGCATATGGACTCACTCTGGAAGTCCAGCCTTGCTGTTTTTACAAATGTGCAACACACTTCTAATGTAACAGATGAAAATATTGTCATGGAACACACACTTGCACATTTTGGACTACCCGGGTACATAGTTTTAAACGGCAAGAATCTCAATTCAGAATTATTGGGACAAATACTTTCAAACCTTCTAAACAAGCTAACAGATTCTTCCAGAGCGGAGGCATTAGCTAATACAACAAAAACTCTTGATAGCAAATCATTGTCTGGAATTCACCTGTATGGATACGGTGGAATGAATAAGGAACAAATTACCAGTTTTGCTAAATCACAACTTATGCCAACGATTAAAGTAGGAATAGCACTACAGAAGGCGAAATCGCACCGCGCAGCAATTGAGGCGTATGAATATGCGCTCACCTTGATGGAGTATGTTAAAGATTACAAATTTCTTGATAAATTACTTGAGATGCTCGTATCAGAAAGCAAGCAAATTGGCGATTTTGAAAGAGCCATTCTGTATCAACACAGAATTCTGGATCGTTTAGAAACAAAGCTTAAAACCGATCCATTGAAAATTGGTTCTATACTTACTGCAAAGAGCAAACTTGCAACCTACTACGCCGAAATTAAACTTTACGACATTGCCCTTAATTACAACCAGCAAATTATTGATACTCTTCTAAATGCGAACAGGCAAAATTTGACTGGCAAGTACTATTCTCAGCGAGGTATCATCAACGAGCGTGCTGGAATGTTCCCAGAAGCTTTGAAAAATTATGAAACTGCATACAACATTTTTGCCAGCACACAAAACAAATCAAAACAAATAAAAGAAAGCATCAACTGTGCGCGCATATTAAGGCAAAGATTATCAAATTATCGCAGAGCCAAATATTTTATCAACAAAGCCCTTTCACTTGTTAAAAGTACTGATGATTACAACAAATTATTACTACAACTTGGTCTCATAAGAGTTGATCTGGCGCTTGGTAATTATCAGCGTTCAATTGACCTGGGACGCAGTACTATTAGTGTGGCCAGCAGAAAGAGCCAGGATGCACTCGATAAGGCCATGGTTATATTTAAGGACAAAAACATTCCTAAATCTAAAAAGCCTGAACTTCTTCTGCCGTTAAAAAAGATCAAGTCCAAAATGGATTCTATTGTGTTGTCGACCTATGTGGAACTTGTAAATTCCCTTTTCCGATTGGGCGATTACTCTGAGGCATTAAAGATTCAGCAAAAAGCAATGAGTATTGCTAAAAAGAACAAAAGCATCCGCAAACAAATTCAACTAAATAACGCCAAAGGTTTGATCTATAGCTTCCTGGGCAATACAAAGATGGCAATCGAAACTTTCAACTGGACTCTTTCTAAGACAATTAAAATAGATGACATGGGCGAACAGGCAAGTGCATACAACAACCTCGGTGATGCGTATAGAAAATCGGGAGATTTCCTGACAGCCAAGAAAATGTTTCAAAAGGCTCTTGAGATTGACGAAAAGCAAGAGAATCGTTTAGGAATAGCTTATGACTATGCAAACCTTGGCCTTGTATTTGAGAACATGCACAATTACAAATCTGCAAAAACCTATCTAAATGAAGCCCTCGAGATTAGTCGCAGTATCAAAAACCCTATAAACGAAGTCAAATCATTATTGGCACTTGGTAGAATTGCAGTTATTCAAAAACAGTTTCCCAAGGCAAAACATTTTTTCACACTTGGCAATGGCATCTGCAAAAGTTTGAATTTAACTGACTGGCAATGGAAATTCAATTTGCAGCTTGGCAAACTTTTTGTCCTGCTTTCTGAACGTGAAAAAGCTCTCGATTTTTTCATTCTTGGAATAAACCAAATAGAATCATTGCCAGCATCTATAAGGATATCCAGACAAGGCCCCAAACTAGAGGAAGATAAAAAAGAACTATATGATGAAGCACTTTCATTACTGGCTACAATGAAAAGGGCGGAAGAAGCATTCAATCTCAGCGAACGCGCACGCTCTCGTCATTTCCTGGATATTCTAGGAGGAAAGACACTGGAATTTGCTAATGACAAGATTGCTACAATATTGGCGAAAGAAGGAAATTTGCGCAAAATTGTAAGTTCCACCTATGACAACTATCTAAAATCCAAGGGAAAAGCCAAAGTAAAAGCCAAAGTAAAAGCAAAAGAAGATTACAGCGCAGCAGTTGCAGAATATGACTCAGCTATACAAAAACTGGCACAAATTGATAGTCGACTACCCTCTTTTGTAACTGTCGATGCACTATCTTATAATCAGCTACAGGAGTTTATACCTGATAACACTGCTATAACCAGTTATTTTATCACCAATAATCAACTAATAATCTGGACAATAACCAATTCACAGCTAAGCATGACAACTCAAGCAATAAGCAGACAAAATTTAGTTTCAATGACAAATAATTACAGGGATCTTTTAACTCAATTTCACCCCGTAAAAAATGTATCGGAAGAACTTTACAATATTTTATTAAAGCCTACTGAAAACATCTGGTCTGACAAGCAAAAATTGATAATCATTCCCAACAATGCACTTCATTTCATACCTTTTTCAGCTCTTTACGATGGCAAAAAGCACATGGTTGAGAAACGACCAATTACTATTCTTAATTCGGTAAACGAATTGCGTTTCATGGATAATAGCAGCAAAGTTAACCGTGAAAATTATCGTTTGGCAATGGGTGGCCCATCTATTGAAACGGATTCTCCGAATATGCCAATCCCCTTTAGCATGCAAGAACTCCTTAGTTTTGGATACACCAATCCTGAAGCCAAAGTATTGATGAATGAACAAGCCACCGAGCTGTTTTTCAAACAACACGCTGTAAATGCCAAATATATCCATTTTGCGACCCATGGATTTTTTGATAATGTCAATCCATACGATTCGCATCTTGTTCTCTCAAAGGACGCTATAAAAAAGGAAGATGGTCTTTTAAAGTTACACGAAATCATTTCTCTGGGTTTAAACGCAGATCTAGTTACGCTTTCTGCCTGCAACACAGCCACAGGTGTTATCGGTGAGGGTGATGAAATTATCGGCTTGTCCAGTGCATTTTTAACAGCCGGTGCCAAACAGGTAATTGCAAGTTTATGGCGTGTTTCAGATTTATCTACAGCAATATTAATGAAGCATTTCTTCAGGCTCAGACTAAAGTATTCAACCGGTCAAGCCTTGCAAAAAGCACAATTGAAGGTCAAGTCTATTTTTCCTCATCCAGCATATTGGGCAGGATTCAGATTAGAAGGCATGTTAAATTAAGCTATAGCTTTCTTTTGCCTTTGTTCTAAAAAATAGTATAATGCTTCGCCTAGCTGGAGGTAATATTAAATGCTGATTCGCACAATTTTTGTTTTTACTCTTATTTTCATCTGCAACCTATCATCCGCAATTGCAGAAACGAAACCTCAGTCCGATAAACATTTCTATATTGTTCCTGTTGAACAGAGAAGTGACCTGGATCTAATTACAGCCGAAAGGGTGTCAATCAGGAACAGAACCAAGCAAGGCGTAGTGATTTATGTTGATAAATCAGCTATAAATAGATTGAAAAGCATAGGTTTTAAACCACAACATCTGGAAAGAGACCCTGCACGATCTTCCCTTGACAATAAAACCGATGTTTTCCATGACAACGAAGACATAAACACAATTTTTACTGAACTTGCAAACGATTACCCTACATTAACGGAACGATTTACAGTAGGCTACTCGGTTCAAAATCGTCCGATTTACGGAATAAGAATAAATGGAACTTCTGATAGCGTAAATACCAAAACAGAAATACGAATTGCCGGTGCAATTCACGGAAATGAAGACATGGCAGTCGAAATGCCACTAATGATGGCACAGCATCTTTGCGAAAACTATGGCACAGATAATCAGATAACAGACTTGGTTGACAAATTAGACTTTTACATTATTCCACTGGTAAATCCAGATGGTAAGGCAAAAAACACAAGAGAAAATGCAAGAGGTATCGACCTTAATCGCAACTTTGGATACCAATATCATCCTGAGAGTTATAACGGCGAATATACTAATTCCGGTATGTTTTCACAACCTGAAACAATCGCTATGGCAAGACACCATTTGGAAAGAAATTTCACTGTATCTTTCATATTCCACACAACGGCAGCATATGTAAACTACTTCTGGAATTTCAGCGAAAGAGAGACACCGGACGAATTTATGGTTTGCGATCTTGCAGTTCGTTATGGTAGCAGAACTGATTACACGCCCACACAAGGTTACGACTGGTACCAAACGTTTGGTGATCTAAACGATTTCTCCTACGGCAGCAAGGGTAGTTTCGACTACACCATAGAGACTGCCAATGACGATATCGCAGCAACCTGGACTAAAAACAGAGTTGCAATGCTTGATGCATTCGAACAAGCCAAAACTGGCTTACATGGAGTTATATTTGATGCAGACAGTGGAGAACCACTAGAAGCAATGGTCTTGTGCGACAATCCTTTCTGGCCCATATACTCAGACAAGCAGTTTGGAGACTACCATAGACTGCTAGGCTCCGGTGATTACTATTGTCCATACGAAGACAACTTTAGCAATCCTCTCCCGCCGGCAACAGGTAGCTACCCAGAAAGTTACTCTTGCATGTATTGGGCACAGGGTTACGAATCAAGCCGGGTTGAAAACATTGTTATTAACGGCAATAATCCCACAACAAAAGATGTCACTCTTGCGCGCAACGAAAAATACTATGGTTTTCTGGTTCCTACGACTGTTACAAATGTAACTAATCTAAGCTATTCACCAGCAGCACTGGCAGCCCCGGACGGAAGGTCTTATTCACTAACTCCAAATGGAAATATTGTAATAGACATGGCCATGGAAATGACTTCGGGAACGAATAACCTGCTAAAAGTCTACGAAGGCGAACCGTATGAAAATGAGGAATATTCCGTTTACGTATCAAACGATTTCATTGGCCCGTGGACATATATTGGGCAAGGGAAAGGAGACAAGGAATTCAGTCTCACAAGCATTGTGTCTGACACTGCGAGATACGTTAAAATTTCCGACAATGGTTCTACCTCCTCTTCTCCATATACAGGCTTTGATTTGGATGCCATAGAATATATTATCAGCGACATGCCTGATGGTGACCTTGATGAAGACACTGAAAATGAAACACAATGCGAACAGCCTTTTGAGTGTTTCGACATGTTTGTTACAAGAGACAGTGACTGCGCAGAAGCAAACCTGCAAGGTAAAATAGTTTGGGATTCTTCCTGTCGAATTAGTATAAACATTTTACCAATTTGTGGAAAAGGTGAGACCCAGGTGTTATCGCTGGTGAAAAATGGCAATGTTTACTCAGGTGCACAAAATTGCACACTGGAAAATACTGATGGCTCCTTATGGGAAATGCATGGTGAATGTGGGTTCTATAATGAAATATCTGCAAACCTCCAGGCTATTGATTGCGATGGTATTTCTGAAGGCACCAGAATAATTTCAAGTGTTTGCGATGCACCATGCCATGAAGATGGAGACTTGGATCTTGATCAGGATGATTCTGAATTAGATCAGGAGAAAACTGAAACTGACAGCGAAGAAGACTATGACTCCACTACAGACGGAGACCTTGACATCGAAAAAGAGGATGCAGAAAAAGATCTCGACAATTTTGATGCTAATACCGAAAACGAAAACGGCAACTCGGAAACTGATGATGAGGTAGATCTGTCGGAGTCTGAGCAAAACGATGAAAGCAGTGGCTGTAACAGCACCTCAAACA